>Ga0325414_1000440_pt1 | contig 33512 bp, 17 predicted proteins | sample PopdelMetagenome_8_FD_206183 | JGI IMG/M metagenome (GOLD analysis project Ga0325414, IMG submission 206183) | Populus deltoides microbial communities from Bellville, Georgia, United States - Leaf-PdKOR-R3 | ecosystem: Host-associated > Plants > Phyllosphere > Phylloplane/Leaf | place: USA... | reverse complement strand
TTTCTTTATTTTCAGGTTTTTAAATTTGTGTAGGTTAGTTTTTTGATTTATTTAAAGAATTATAAATCTTTTAAAGAAATAGGTTACTTGAAGAGAAATATTCAGTAATAAAATTATGAATTAGATTCTATTTAGCAATTTTATTCGGCTTCAGTTCTGTTTGTTTAACTTGTTGTTTTCTTATTTATGTCATATTTTATTAATACCATTTAAATTAACAAAATTATGTGAAAATTAAAATTTATTACAAGAATATGGATCTAATAAAAAAAAATTACATTATTGAAGAAACATGATTTCTCTAGTGACATTATATGTGGATTCAGAGTTAATATATAATACGAGTAACCCCACTTCCAATCAATAATATAAATTGTTTACAGTGGAGCTAAAGGGTTTTTTTTTTTTTTTTTGTCATTTTCTAATAGCCTTGCTAATAAAATAACAATACATGACGATGATACTCAAAACAATCATATGATAATAATAATAATATAATATATATCAGAGTACACTTTGACTTAATATCCATAATTATACATAAACCATGATTTAAAAAAATGTATATAAAATGACTCAGGGTATTTGTATAACATTTTTTTAGCCAGTTTATGTATCAATTGACCCGATTGTCAGCATATTGATAATACAAATTACTATGTTATACATTTAATATGACCAAGATACGGTTTAAAGGTATGGTTGGATCATGTATTTCTAAAGTTTTAGATATTTATTTTTTAGTTTTAAATTAAATTTTGTTAATGATTTTTTATTGTTTTAATATATATTTTTAATTAAAAAATATTTTAAAAAATCTTATCTCATAACCTCAAATAGATATAAATAATTAATAACTTTGACATAATTATTACGTGAATTATATGAGTGCATGGACCTAGTTAGAGTAAGTAAAGAATGAGTTGGTTTATGAAATTAGTTGAGATATATAAAAATTTATATGAATATTTATATTAATAACAATGAAGGGAAAAACTAGTCTAAAAGTTTCTAGCATTTGCAAAACGTTTTACGCAACTAGCATTCGATTTCAACCTTTTTTTTTCTTTTGTGGGCAGACACCAAATTGAATCTGAATTCCAAATCCTGTCGTCAGTCAAAGCATTCTGTCCGTCACACTTGACCTAAGGTTCTCCAACATCTAGATAGGTGTGACCGAATATCATCTCCACTACCTTCTATTCAACTGAACACCCTTTACTGTACCATGGTTACAAAACTTAATTTGGAGGTGGTTTATTCAATTATATTTAAAAAAATTAATTTTTTTAGTTTTGAATTATTTTTTGGTGTTATTATATTATTTTGATATACTAATATTAAAAATAAATTTTTTAAAAAATAAAAATATATATATTATTTTAATATATTAAAAAAAACACTTTAAAAAAATAACTTTTACAACACTCTCAAGGACACTCTTAGCCCAAAGCATGAGGCATTATTTTTTAGATATTTTTTAAATGGATTAAGTGCCCGTGTGACATTATAATAGCTTCTTCTTGTTAAAATGCTTTTCAAATTATTTTTTTTAATGATTTTGATGTGTTAATATATATATATATATATATATATATATATATATATATAAAGACAATTTTAAAACATTTTCAATAAAATACCATATTTAAGTCAGCAGATTACTAAATTGATTGGTAGGCTGACCTGATTTTATAATAGTATGCTAAACATGTTATTTTTTGACTTGAAACAAAATTCAAAATAAAGGTATTAAAAAATTTATTTATTTAAGTACAGTAGAGATGGGTGTAAAGGTTATGTTCTTAATAATTAATTAAAATCATCTCAGAAGATTTAATCTCTGTTAACACACATGCCGAGTTGGGGAGGATATCTCTTGTTAGCGAATAAACAAAAATGATTAACTTAGTCACGCCAGGCCCTCGGTGAAGAAGAAAGGGAAGAGGAACATAGAACATAAACTTCTCTATAATGTATAGAGACGTACAGGCAATGCAATTTGCACCATTAAGCATCCAAAGCTCCTTAAAGTCCGGCTAGTTGAACGTAAAACATGCTCCTTAAAGTCCGGATTCTATCAATCAGTGTGTCCCCTGATGGCAGCTAAATGCCTAGATTATGTTCAGCCAAAATTGAAAGAAAAATTGCTGGTGAAGCACTGGTCCAGTAACAAAGAGCTGAAAGTCGAGTCGCTAGGAACGCAGATACTGCACCTGTCCTGATCCGAATCAGCCTCCAGCAAAAAATCAGATTTGAATTCTTCATTTCTGGTTTCCTTTTACAGGTTGACTGCATCTCTACAAGCTATAACCATCCCTGTTGGAAGACAAATACAATGTACACTGCCTGCCTGTTTACAGTACTGCTCATAGTTTGAACAGAGCCGATTATGATATTTCTGAACCGATCACCAAACTTCATGTTAGAACTTCCAAGCGCTCAACTCAAATAAGCCTTCGTTCCAAATTACAGACTTGCAGGTTACAGCTATAGCAAGTATTAAGAAACAGTGTGTGTATACGATCGAAGGTGCTGATTCATATATATGTACAATTTGGTCAGAGAGAAGCTGGGTGTTATTTCACAAGAAGTTGGACTGTTTGGCATCTGCTTTCTAATAGAAAATGGAAATCGCTTCAAGGGAAACAACTAGATATCATCTCCCATTTCAGCAGATCAGTTATCACCATTAGAAGGAGAGACTATGTCTGTGGCCGCTACCCTGTAAAGGAAAGCTAACATACAGCATGAGTGACATGGAATAAATAATTAAAGAATCGAAAAGAAAAGCACAAGATTTGAATTCGAAGAGTATATTAAAGAAATAAAAGAAACAATAACAAAGAAGGATTTCAACGAATAAGAAAGTGCATAGTTCACAAGGAAGCGCCTGTGCAACTATTTTCATGGAAGATTCCTGAATACTCAAGCTCAGAAACCTTGAAAGGTCTCTTAAGACACCCTGGAAACCCCACACTTCCCCGGAGAGATGACAACATTAAGTACTGCCTATTATTTTTGAGATCCTCGAATATTTTTACTAAGCGAGTTACCATGCACGTATAATTTATGAATTTAAATGCATGGAGTCCATCAAGAACAAATAATTAGATGTTAAGCATCAATTCGACCAGATCATCAGTGTGAAACCTGATCAATCAGAGACCTGAATCTAATACTGTAGACAAGACTTAGCATCATGGTAAGCTGCAAACAGCACGAGAATAGACATGATACCCAGGATCAGTATTCATTGTAACTTGGCCCAAAAGAAACGTCCAGGAAGATTAAGGCAGGTCAGACACTTGAGACAAATGACAGTAACTTGCATGGATAACCTGGCATAAATGCCAATGAACTCATTTTAAGTAGTGTTATGATACAATCTAAGCCAAAAATGTCAGTTAAATTAATCAAGATGCAGTAACTGCAATCATCATGCCTCAACCTGCAGTAAGTTCACAAATTAAATTACAGGGACACCGAGAAATTTCCACAACTTGTTGGCCCACTTGAGTCCACATGCATTACAAAGAGTTCTTGGACCAGCTGGCCCACGATGCATCATCGGAGTTAGGGGTGTGCAAAAAAACCGGAAAACCGAATAAACTGAGAAAACCGAGAAAAAATTAACCGAAAAAATCGAACTGAGAAAAAAATCGATTAAACCGATTAGAATAGTTAGAAAAAATCCCGATTCGGTTCGGTTTTGTAATGCAAGAACCGGTTAACCCGGACCGAACCGAACCGGTTCAAAAAAAGGCACTATAAATAGAAAAAATTATCCCCCCCAGTAACCCTAGCCGCAGCCCCCTCTCACTCTTTCTCTCCTTCTCCCTCTCACTCTCTCTCCAGTAACCCTAGCCACAACCCCCTCTCCCTCCCCCTCCCCCTAGACTTAGAAGGGTTGCTTCAAACATGGATTCATATGTTGTGACTTACATGATTGCAGAGACCACCATCCCCTGTAAGCTATGAGAACCCCAACCAATACCACATACGAAATGTTATTGTTAGTAGTCTTTCCAATGAACCATGGGAAGATTTGTTTGTGCGAGTAGGATGAATATCTTTCAATTTGTTTCCCCTTTACATTTGAGGCAACAATCTAGTGATATAATTGCTTTGCTTGCTTGATTGCTTCATGATTCTGCATTTTGTGTTGAATAATGTAAGGCTCAGTTTCAATAACTTCTATGGAAGTCTAGATTTCTAGTGCCTGGAAATTTAGGGTTTTGATTTATAGCAAAGTTTTGGATTTGGAATGAAATCAGTGGTGTTGATTTTTGGCTTTTAATTTGTTTGCACAATGCAGGGAAAACAATAGTTGTGAAAAGGCATCTTACTGACGAGTTCGAGAAGAAATATGAGCATATAGATTTTCTCGGTTTTTTGAAATCAAGAACCGAACCGGACTGGATCGAAACCAGTCGGTTTGACTCGGTTTTGGTTTTTTTTCAAAAAAACTAGTTTGGTTGTTTTTTATAGTTAAAAACCGAACCAAACCGAAAATGATCACCCCTAATCGGAGTGGATTTTGAACCGATTCTGCAATGAGTACATCGGCATAAAGCATCAGGAAAAAGGTTTTTCTTATACAGGATTTTCACCCTTTTTTTTTGGAATGACACTGTTAAAAAAACGATGCTTGTAGATTAAAAAAATGAATCAACACTCGCAAAGTTTCCAGCATGCTATCATCTTGTCCAGAACCCTGCGTTGCACTGCAGCCAGAAGCAGCTGAGCCCCTTCATAAGAATCAGCCTTGGATGAAGTAAACTACCGACCCTTCTTACGCTGCAACTTGATAGTGGCCAAAGATGCAACGAAAAACACTTGGGAAAGCTCATGAAGCAAGAAGATAAAATTAGAGAAAGCGATGAGTGGTTTTTTGACGAGGACATCGTACCCTTGTCATAGATTACACATGTATGGATGAAAATGATGGAGGATAATACAACCCAGATTGAAGGATTGAACATTTCTCAGCCCATGTTATTATGTTTTTATTTGATTTTATTAATAAGACTTAATTTATTTTGTTTTGTTTGATAATTTTATTTAATGGATTATGAGCTTAATTGTTAGTTTTGTTTAGGATTTTATTATTTATTTTTTTATATTATAAACAATTTTGATGAATTGAGAAAAGGTCTTCTTCCCCTAATTTCCTACTTTTCTTGGGCTCCTTTTCCTTTTATTTTTAGTTTTTTTTTTCTCTTCTCTTCATCAAATATCCGTTTTGCATTAACTTTAGTATCAGAGCTTCAAATTTTAGTTGTTCATGCAACTAAACAATCCATATAAAAAAGGTTTTTTAAATTCTCATAAACATGATATACACAATAAATAAATAAATAAATAGAAGTACATCACTAAAAACAAATTCAAAAATGGCATGACCCAAAAAACCCTAATCACTATTCATCCATTTTTACCAACTAAAATAGTCACCACAACCACCAATCTCCTAACCAAACAAACAAACAACCACGCCACTTAACCCTCATCCCAACCAACCACCCAAACCGATCACCTCAACAAAACAACAGTCATAACACATCATTGAAGACCCACCACAACAATTCAAGTTGCTGTAAATCCAACACAACACATCACCACCCAAACACGAGGTCAACAATTCACCACTAACCAACAATCCTAGCAACAACACTACAAAAATCTATCCTAACCACAACTCACTTGTCACATCAGTCACGACAACTTCTTCACTACAACCATTATAACGTGTTTTTTTTCTTTCACAAACATTCTGATTGTCCAGCTCCATTATTGTTTTAGGCACCAGGTTTTGAGAGAGATGAGAAAAGGGATTAATTGCCAAAATCCACCATGACTTTTCTATCTAAATCAACAATTATTTTTTTTATTTGTAATTTTTTTTCTTTTATCTTAATTAAAAAAAGTGACAATAGCAAACAAGTCAGCTGGTATAACACCACGCCAACACTATTACATCAACAACAATTCTCATAATCCAAGTGGTTTACATCATCACTATACCTTTTGGTTAGTAAATCACTCAATCTTTCAGTTCATTGAATTTTACTTCTCTAGTTTTGCACTTGTTAATCAAAGTTGTCATTAATAGTACTTTTATGCCTATAAAATAAAAATAAAATCATCTTGCAATTTTATCCGTTATATTTTTTCTTATCGACCAACATTTTCATTTATATTTAGCATCTGGTCTTCTTTATTAATTATGGATCTTTTTCAAAACTAGTGGAAAGTTTTGACTTTTTTGTTTGATTAATCATTTACATTTAAAGGTCTTATGATGCATGCTTACAATTTTTCTAGTGTATTCTAGTCTTGATTAATCTCCATATTAAAAAAATAAAATAAGCTTTATTTTTGTATTATGTTTTTACTTGTAAAAACTATTATGATCTCAATAACATATTTAAACTGGTGTTGCATGCATTTGCATGGTGGTTGTAAAATATCCAATCCTGAGTCTATAATTAACATGAACCTGACTCTTAGTGATTCCCTTGGAGACTAGGTGACCAACTTGTCTGAAAGAGTTGAACCCTTTGAGATTTTCTAACTAGAGCACCTTAAAATTAATAAAAATCATAACAATAACCATTATAGGCAAGTTCACCATGTACACCACCAATATAACTACCAATTGGGTTACTCTAACTCTGATAACTTTAATGAGAAAGTTATGAGATCTAACAAAATTAAGGCCCCCACTATTGACGATTATCGTAAACCTTGAATTTCTAATAGATAGGTTTGTGGCATGGATTACTTCTTTGATTGATCAAACTTGTTTAAAAATATAGGAGTGAGATTTGTTTAGATGAAGTTTATTGTTGATGTGAGCCTATAATAACCTATTTAACCCCTTAATTATCTTTTCTAGATTTATCTCTTATATTTTATTATATTTCAGGTAAATCAAGCTAAGAATTAGAGCTTAAGGTAATAAATGATACAAAAGAAAAATACACAGGTGAAGTTTGAAGATCTAGCTAAACTAGTTTTAGAATTTCAATCATATTTTTTTCCACCAATCTCTGATTGAAGCAAACTTTACAACATAAAAAAGCTAACTCAAATTTACATTTAGTCATTTTCTTTGCCAAAATGACAAAAATAAAAAGAACTCATAATTTGTCCAAGACATAATTTTACCCCAACTTTGAAAGAGCATAATTTAGTCATTTAATTCCAAACATGATGAAATTATACCTAAAGTGAAGTCTACTTTAACATTGGATTGTAATCAATGAAAAATAAATCATAGTAGAGAGGAAGATGTGATCAAAATAATGAGAGATAGGCAATGGCCTCTCTAGAAGGCCACCATATTTTACTTTTATACACTATAACTTGAAAAGGTACTTTGGGGTTTCCTCTAAGCATATTTTAACCTTAGTTAAGACCTATAGATACACCTCTTTTGAGGTTCATAAAGGAGAGTTGCTTCTTTAGCACAATATAAGAAGAACAATTTTGTTATATAAGTCCTTGAAATTCTTTTTCCTTGAACCATTTTCAATAAAGATTGAACTAAATACTTTATATTATTCTAAGCTTCATTGTGGTATTAATCTATAAGCATTTCTTTTTAATTTCATTGATGTCTTGTAGTCTTAAATCCATGTAAAAAGACCTTTACAAAACCTACTTAGAGTCATGGCCTTATCCTCTCTAATGACACATTTCATTGTATACAATATATTCATTAGCAAACTTATTTTCTTATCTAAGATTGTTAAATTTATCTAAAATTTTAGTTCTATAAGATTGGGGTAAGTAATTCTTCTTTATTTTTTTTATTCATCTCATTTTAATAAGTGCTATGAGGTTTATCTCTCTAAATTATTCTCAACACTTTCCTAGTAAATTCAGGTAGTATCAATAGCTTGTTTTTCAATGTTGTAGTTCTAAGTTAAGTTCAAATTAATGTCTGATACGAGGCATAGGTTTAGAGTCATTAATTGTCATTGTTAAGTATAATAAATTCAGGAGTATCGAGGTCACTCCATAAGGATTTTCTTGGAAGAAAAAAAAATAGTTCATTGAAAAGAATGTATCACTTAGATTTTAGGTTGATTATGTCTCAAATATTTAAGATGAATACATGTCTTGAAGTGCGTATGAATGCAAACGAGGTTGGATTTTTAGGATCCTTGCATTATAACCAAAGATTAAGCAAGGCTTCCCTGTTACCACTCATCAGAAACCACGTACCAACAACGTATAAAATGATCCCGATCAAGTGATCGAAATAAGATTTGCCCAATAAATCCATTAATAAATTTGTTGTATAACCATGTGTATTCAAACGAGAAAGCAATTTACTAAGTTACTACACTAAAGATTAGATGTACCAAATTAATATGTTAACACTTAAACAAAGTATAGTAGCAAAATTACATGTGATAATTCGCAAGCTCATTAACAAGTAATCAAAGTGGGGTTGTCCTATATATAAAGAATTACATGTATTGAGGAGTTGATTTAGTTAGTTGTAATAAAATAGTGTTGTACTTAAGCACACTTGTAAAGATATCAATGGGTTTACATAAACTAGATATGAGGTATAATGACTTTTAAAAACCCCATTAGCCTTAGTTGATAGGTGGGGATTCACCTTTGAATCCCATCCCACAAGGTATTTAGTTATACATAACTTTTATGTAAAAATAAAGATCGAATAATATAAGAGTGCAAGAAGTGAATGAAATTAATAAAAAAAAGGTAAGTTTTTTTTATGAGTGGTAATGAGAAAGTTTCACTTTAATTACCTGATTGAGACCATTTTATATGCTATTCGTATGTGATTTTTGATGAGCAATAATGAAAAAGTCATGCTTAATCCTTGGTTGTAGTGGGAGAATCCCAAGAATACAATAATTTTTGCATTCATATGTAATTCAACACTTGCTCTCATCTTGAATATTTGAGACAAAAGTAATATAAAATCTAAGTAAAACATTCTTTTTAATAAATAAAAAATGCTTCTTTTAAAATAATCACTATAGAATGACCTTGATACTCCTGATTTTATTATGCTTAACAATGACAAGTTAATAACTCCAAACCTATGTTTAGGATTGAACATTAAATTGAACTAAACTTAAAATGAAAAACATACAATTGGTATTGCCTGACTTTACTGGGAAAGTGTTGAAGATTATTTAGAGAAAAGATATAAAAATTTTATCACTGATTGGAATGATATGAAACAAAAGTTACAGGAGAAGTACCTACATCAATATTATCTAACTAAATTTTTAGATCAATAGAATAATCTTAGATATAAAAAAAAAATACATGCTAGTGAATATGTAGCACAAATCTAGAAATAATGGTTCTTAATTTGTTAGGTGCTTCACCCCACAAATCCAATTCTAGTATTACCCAACTTTACAAAGAATGAATCAGGTTGCCCCTGTCAACAAACTGATTCAAGATGTCAAATCCTAGTTTATTGACAGGGCACCCTGATTTGAACTATACTTGAATTATTATAGAGACATCGTAACATTTTAATCCTGATATTTAAAAACATTATTGGAGTTATTTTGAATTACACTCAATATGGTCAAGTTTCTTTGACATCGAGAGAGTTAGTAGGGAAACTAGACCCGAACCAACTCCATCTAAAGAAAAAGCGCTAACCTTAAATGGAGAATTAGAATCAAAAGAACCACAAGGACTAAATTTGTCAAGAGAGGCAACGTAAAAAACACAAACTTAAAAAGACAAAGTTAGTTAGTCATTATTTGCATAAACTAAAGCATAATAGCTCCACCACCACCATTAGTACCAATATACATCACTTTTTGCTACACCCTCTCAAACACCACCATCTTCAAATTGAAAGTTGTTAGGGTAATTTATGACTTCTCTCCTCAACTAGAAATGTTATTGTTATTTTCATCTTCCTCATTCCTGATTTAAGCTTTTATATGATTCATTTATATTGTTGTTATTATAGCATAGACTGGTGATGGTGCTACTGCTACTTGCTTATTTGAATTTACATTTTTTTTCATTTAATGATGATTTAAAAAAGAAAAAATAATAATAACAAAGGGTTTGTAAATAATATTTTCAAAAAGTAAAGTTTCATGGAATGATAGAATAAAGTTAGGATCTTTAATTGGAAATAAAACCTAGAATTTAGGGATTAAAATCACATTTTGTTTGGTTGAAGAGAAGAAAATATATATGAGAGAAAAAAATATATGAAAGAAATTAGGGATGGAAAATGGGCATGGAAATTAGTGTTAATTGTGGTTTTGTGCCAACAGGGATTAATGGCTCCTAGGACGCATGGATTTAGGGGGCAAAGAAGATAAAGAAACTTAAATTTATCAATTAAGTTTCAAAACAAAAGATTGTTTTGTCTGTTTCATGATTTTCACAATTGGATCCTTCTATCAATATTTTTTTAATATTTTATCATATAACGTGCATGCTTTAAATTGTAAAAAGATGTAGTTGTGAAAATAATTGATGAAAAGATTAATTAAAAAAATGATAAAAAGAACTGATTAAAAATTGTAATGAAAGGTTTACATCTCACTTGCCCTCTTTCCTCCCTAAAAGTTTATTTAAAAATTTTATATTATAATTGATGTTGATATCATTTCTAATAGTAATCCTTTATTTTTTTTTCATTTACTTGTTGCTTTTACTTTCTTCATGTTTTTCTTTTTAATTAAAAAAATCCATACATTTTATAGATCTAACATGTGAAAAAAATTCTTTCTGCTAATACTATGAAAACATTTGGTTATTATCATATGACATAGATAACAGAGAAAAATATATTTGGTTCAAAAGATAAAAACAGAAACATAAAAATAAATTTATTCCTGAGATAATTTTGAAATGAATTTATGTCCTTACAAAACTAAAAAGATAAATATCTAGAGATAATATTTATGACTTTATATTCCTAAAATATCTATGTAAAAAAGTTTTTAGTTTCAAAATTATTCAACTAAGACATGTACAAATAAAAGTGATTAGTATTATAGTTTTAAAACTGAACCCATGAGTTGATTCAGAACAAGACCTAGAATGCATCGGGAGGGTCCACTCAAGTTAATCCAAAAAAAATAAAATTTAAAAGGATAAAAATGATGTTATTATGACAAAAAAAAATAAAAAAAAGTTGGGTTTTTTTTACCCAGGCCTTATTCAAGGTTGACCAGGTCGTGGATCAACCCGAGTTTTTTTATTGAGTTAGACCAAATCAATTCTTCCTCTATTTTTTTTAAATCCAAATCGGTCAAAGCTCTATGTCATCCGAGTCTCGAGGTCAATCTGCTAGGCCGATCTGAGTTTTATAACTAGGATTTTGTAACGTCAACACTCAATATATACTAAAAAAAATGGTATCTAATTATCTTTTAAAATATGTAAGTTTGATAGTAATATCTATTAACTATAAAATAAACTTTTTAATGTTTTATTCTATATTACCCATCATCAACCAAACAATGATACATAAATAGTCATTGTATCTTGTATATTAATATTAAACACAATTCTATTTTCATTTTTTATTCTGTCTTGTCTCCTTTATTCTTGTTGTTTATTTCTTTTTTATTTTGAAACACTAATCAAACACTATAATAGATATGCTATACCAAATATTGCAATGGATGTGGTTATGGATGCATAGACTAACATTCAAGATAATTTATTTGTATGATGCTTAAGATGTGCATTTATTAGTTTCAATTTATGCATAAAATAATTAAAAAATACTCATTATGGTTGAAAAAAAAAAACCGCTATCATTCAAAATATATATTTTTTAGGTTTAAGATGAGATCATTTTTTTTATCTCAAATAAAATAAAAATAAATAAATAAATGAGATCATCCTTACCCCAAGGAACGGTAACATCAAATTCAGTAAAGACATTGGGTGACTTTTAGATATTTTTTATTTTGTTATTTTGCATATGATTAAAACACTTTATTTTTTATGGGGAAGAGTCAAATAAAACCATAAAACACATTCCTCCAAAAACTTGGATGGTTAAGAACTGTCTGAGAAGATAAAACCATGAATGTTGAAGAAGAGGTAGAGAGACTCAAGGAAGCAACCCAAAGACTTGGCAAGGTCCAACCTGATGGGTCCTACAAGGTAAATTTACGTGTAAAACAGTTGCAGACATCTCAATGTATTTGTTTGTCTTCATACAGTTCTGTTCTTGAATTTTTGCATATGATGTCTGGAAATGCTATGATCCGATCTTGATGCACCGCGTTACCTATCAATGGTGGATTTGTCATGCATTTTTTATTCACAAGGAACTGTTTGGTTATGAGTTCTAAAAATATTTTTTAAAAAATATTATTTTTATTTTATTTTTTCTTTACTTCAGATTATTTATTTTGTTTTTAAATTATTTTAATTTACTAATGTCAAAAATAATTTTAAAAAAATAAAATAAAAATATTATTTTAATTTATTTTTAAATAAAATATATTTTAAAAAATAATAGATGCTGCTACCGCCTTCCCTTTTCCTTTTCATGTTTGCTCTTTTGTTCCATCAGAAACCATAAATACAAGTTGCTGAATTTAAAGGTCAGGGTTTGATACTTGAGTATATTCCCATTATTATTATATGCCCTTCGAAGATTATTGTTTCAAGGAAACCCAACACAGAATTCCCTGGTCCTTGAACAACGGGAGGGAGGCTACCAAAACATGGAACAATTTGAGTTTATGCAGAAGTTCTCTAGATCGAGCCTCTCTGATCTTTTCCCCACCATTTCAAGTACTGTGAATAACCTCGGCATTTCTGATCAAGAACAGCCAGGTTATGAACAATTATTGGTCAATGTTTAGCTTATAGAGTCCCTTGAGGGATCCCTTTCATGCCAGAAGCAGTTTTGTCAAATGATTCTTGGGAATATATATTGATCTCCATACATCGTTTGCAACTCGTTTTCATTTGAATCCAGAAGTTCAAGAAAAGAAGTGTCTGTTCAAGTGTCATAGCCGTTTCAGTTTAAAGGATCTAGGATGTTTCAAATCGGATGGATTTTCAAACATTCTGATCTAGTTGGGCACCTGGAAAAATGCTCTGTTTCTGATGCATTTCAAGTTATTGTCACAAGAATCAAAGCGAGGGAAAAAAAAGATAAAGGTAAAACTAACATTTACTCAGATATTACAAAGTGATCCATATCAGTTGTTTGTGCATTCAACCAATCTACTCTTTCTGCTGCAAAGACTGCTTATTTCATAATTTCATATCAAGCATTTACAAAAGAGTGCCCTAGAGCTGGTCCCCAGCATCCTTGCAATCTTGCATTGTATGCCTTTCTCATATTGATCGAGCCATTTCAACATGACAAAATGCTTCACAAAAACCAAATCAGTTGCATGGAAACACAGTAGAACACACATCTCCACTCGAGCAAAGAGAAAAAGAATAAAAAGAAACAACAAAATACCTCATCTGGATCATTTCTGTGTTCCGATTCCTAACATCTGTGTCAGATTCTTGAAGGTTTTCTGACCATACTCAAGTAAAAACATAATGCATTGCATACGACTTACTAGTTAGGTATTCTCCATTCATTACTCCATACAAAACAAGGTTCAAATTGTAAGTAAACGTATCTTCACTTTGTAATGGATATTACAATCTTTTCCCTAGACAAACTTAAGAAAAATCTATTGAATGCATGCAGCATGCACAAGTCTGTGTGAACAGGCATGATCTTGAATTACAAGAAACTAGACCTAGGAAGTTGGAATCTGTATTTTCTATTCCTGTAATTATAACATAGCATGCTGTTTTGTCATCAAGTATTTTGCCCCACCATAAACTCTTTTTTTTTTGCTTTGTGGGTCACTTTTGGTGTTGTTTAATGTCGATAGGTGTGCACACATATTTGAAGCACTGGTTGGTACACTAAGAGCGGCAAAGAAGCGTAAAGTTCGTTCATATGAGGGTGAATTGTTGCTACAAGGAGTCCATGATAATGTCAAAATCATTCTCAAGCCAGCACCCCTGCCAGCATCAGGAACAGCAACTGCTTCGGTTGTAAAGAATGTAAAGAATTAAACGTACATGGGTTAGCTTCCAGCAGATCATGTTCTGTCAAGTGTCAAATATCATGTTGTATGGATAGCATTGTTGTTCTAAATCCAATTAAGACATTATTGGATGAACCTCTGTTTGCCTTCATCTACAATATATTTGCATGGAAGTGTAAAGTTCATTTCATTTAGTTAGGCAGATGTATGATTCAGGAAGAAAGAGAGATCTCTCTTTCCAAGATCATGTAGTTCTCCTCTTCTTCCACCCATAAAGGAAATTTGGGTTCTAACCAAGGTGTAAAGGGTTAGGTGAATACAAGGGGAAGGACGTGATCCTCTTGTTTGTTTAGACATGTATACTCAAGAAAAATATAAAATAAATTCATATATTTCTTTAGATCCTTGCATTCTCAATCCATCTAAATGAGAATTGAGGGGACATTTATCGTTCTATCATTTGACTAATATTCACTCTCCCATCTCCTCTTCCTCTAACCCCAAAACTAAAGGAATGGATTGCTTTCTGCTCTTTCTATTAGCGCAGAGAAAGAATCATCACTGTCATTCCCCCATCATCCTTTCCAATTTTCATTGGATTCATTTTTCTCCTCCTAACCAAAAATGGTGTTCACTTGGTCCAAATCTGACCACAGGGACAGCACCTTGCCAATAATATGTACTAGGTGGTTACCACTGTGCTATGTCACAGTCGGATCAAAAAAAATTTGAACATAGAAAAATTTTAAAATGACATTTTAAAAAAAATTGAGATGGCAATATATTAGATCGACCTGAGTTAATCCATCAAACTCGTGACCGAGGTTATAGACTCCAACAGGTTCGATAACATTTTTTTAATTTAGTTATATGATAAATAAATATAAAGACCAATTTAAAATTAAACAGCTATTAAAAGATGGAATTAGAGAAAACATTAACACAAACCTAATGTTGAAAGCTAAAATTAAATAAAAAAAAGGTCAAGGAACAAAACAAAATTAATTATTCATTAAATATCCACACATATTATACAAATAGCAAATGGTCGATACGTAAGAGTTATTTATAATTCCTTAAACTATTTAATTAGTCATCATAGCATAAGAGTTATTTATAATTCCTTAAACTATTTAATTAGTCATCATAGCATAAAAATTAATTCAACAATTTCTTATTCAATCTTTTGCTCATATATTTTATGTGGTAAATATATTGATTAATATATTGTAACATTATTTTTCAAGACATAATTATATTTTAACAATTTGAATATATATTTAACTATAAATTTGGCTGTACATATATATTAGGTTGTCTATTTTGTTATAACTGTTTTTTTTTCCTTGAGAAAAAAACATAAATAAATCTTGTTTAGTAGTTCAAATATCTAATAAAATAAAATTTTAAAAAATGTTTTAAACTTCTTCGTCCTTGTATATTCATATTTTCTCTTACAAGCCATTTTTTATTTATCAAAATGTCCCTTCGAATAACCAAAAAAAAAACATAAAATAAAATAAAAATTAAGAAACTTGAAAAACCTATAGAAAAAAAAAACTCAGACACACGAGTTTGACCTGGCACACCCAGGCCCTTCAAACAAAGCCCACGCTAGGCCATTTTAGTTTTTCATTTCTTTTCTCCAGGGTGGAATTCCAAAATTATTTTAAAAAAAAAAAGTGTTATCTAGTTTCCAAGAATTCAGCCTCAAGAAATTCAGGTTTGATTTTTTTTTCCTTTCTTTTTTTTGTCTAAAAACTCATTTTCAACCAATTTTCTCCTAAAAAATCTTTAAAACCTCCAAAAATTATCAACCCAAAAACCCTCCAAAATGGTTCAAAAACACAATCAAACCAGGAATGATTTTCTCTCTCGACCCTGATTTATTTTTCTAGGTGAGATTAAAGTTAGAAACAACAACTATCAAACTCACCTTGTCGAATGGAACTCATTAACACCAAGATTGATGATTTTTGTGGTCAAAATCAATGTCAACCGATGATCTTTCTATCCAGAACCTGGTGACTCTCTCTCTCCTCTCTCACTTACAAGGACTAAAATGTATATGAAATGAACTTTTGAAACAAATTTTAAATTATAAGGACTATAAAAGTAGGAAAAGAAAAGTATGAGGATGAAAAGGAACTTTCCACCCAATTTTACATTGGCCACAATTTCTCCTTGTTTGACCACTTTGATCCTCTTTCAATGAATTTGTCTTCTCTTAACAATTTTTTGACAAACTAGGATTCAGTGCAATTGAAGAAAAAAAATTAAGGATTGAATTGGAATAAAATTCCAGCGCTACTGTAGATCACTGCAATGTTCAAGGTGTTTTAGTATATTTTGATAATTGTCCAAGTTTATTTTGTTATTGATTTATTTGAATAATGAAACGTCAACAAAATCTACAAAAGTAGGCACCAAGATGTGTTTCTCATCTCTCACATAAAAGAAAAGAAAAGGAGGTTTTGTACAAAAGAGACATCCACCAAGTTCACAGCCCTTCCTCACTCGGAAAATATTGAGCCATGTGCCAAAATTGTGATCAAAACAATAATCTTCAAAGAGTTGATGTACTATTTGTCCTCAACAGATCCTATTAATTAATAGTATATACACCTGAAATATCTTTTTCTTTCTGCTTTGTACAAATATCATGATCTCCACAAGCATTTTGCTCTAATCATCTGAACTTGCCACACTCAAAAAAAGCTCATGGTCAATCAAATTAAGATGTTGCCTTGGTTCAAAACTTCACTCTCTACATATCATCTATCCAGAGGTGGAGATTAAAAAAAAAAACCATCAGCGGGGAAGCGGACTGGGGTGCCTCCCAAAGTCCCAAAGCTCCCCCCCCCCCCAACCCCCCAATGTTACGCATGATCTTCAATGTTTAATAACACAAATTAAAATGTAATTTCCCTTTTGAATTTCTTTGTTGCTCATATTTAATTCATATATTTGTCTTTGTAGCTGGGTTCCATTCATATGAATTTGAACATTTATTTTCATCGTATTGAATTTATTCATGTTTCTTCTCATACCATTAAAGCAGCAACAGCATACATTGACTCATTTGATCAGTCCTATGATCTTAGAACATAAATTAGCTAAAGTACTCAAAAACAAATAAATAGAGTCTATTGGCAATTACTAACACAAACTTTTAACATATGGTTTTGAATGCTATTTCCATTGTACATGTTAATTTCTTCTGCGTTTTTGGGTTACATATGTATACCAGCATATATGAATGAGCTAAGTATATGCTTTGGCTGTCCCTGGAGAAAGTTTCTAGTCTGCCACTGAGTCCATGGTTAAGATGGTTCCATGCATGCATTGAGATGAAGTTATTATTACACTTCAATAAATTGACAACCTGAACCTGTTAGGGACTGAATATTTGCAGATTCTGAATTGCAGAACAAGGAATGAAATTGAAATTACTGCCGGGTTATGTTCTACAATGCAGATACATTTTTCCATCCATCTGGACAGAATATTTGCAGATTCTAGATGACACGTTAGTGTGATGTAAGAATATCGTTGCAGGGGTATGTTCTATGATGCATATACAGATTTCAGCATTCATTCATGTCCTCAAGCAAGGATGTTTCATAATTCAAGTGCAATCCATTTGAATTGAAAAGTTTTTTACCCATGGCAACATGAATAAGAAAAAAAAAAAAGGCATGTCATGCTCATCTTATTTAAGAAGCATTCGTTCTTTTGGACTCTGGTTTGCATTAATTTACACTACATCTGGGTAGGGGGGAAAAAGATGGATGGATAGTTCTACAATGCAGATATGCTTTTGGATTTTGTTCTTTTGTGTCCTTATGTAAGTGAGTTTAGCCTTCCTGGTCAAGTTTTAATCATTTTTTAGGGAATGTTCTGTTGCCCATAGAAATCTGCAACAAAATTATAACACAATGCATGTTCTTTATCATGTGGTATAGATGTCATTGAAGGGACATGTTCCACGATGCAAAGACAATTTAGTATATGTTTGTTTGTGCTTCATGCCAGTGGACGTTTTGCCATCCAATTGCTTGAGTTGAATGTTCCAAGGTCTAATGGTACAATGTGATAAGGACATGATAAGATGGAGAGAACCAAAAAACCAAAATAAAAATAGGTTGTGAAAATAAAATTATCAGAAAACAGATTAGTTCACTGACAACGAAACATATTGTTGAATTGCCTATGCCAAAAGTGAGGATTTGGCATTAAAGTAGTCAAGGATTTGCGTACACAGTTTGGTAAAAAGAAACGAAGCTAAAAGAAGCAACTGTGACTTCTTTGTGAAATTAATTCCAACCAAATATATTTTGTCAAGATTGTCCAGTGAGGATAAATGCTTGAAGGAGGCTCTGAGCTGCTTGGGTTTCATCAGGGGTCCCAGATATAACAACAATCCTGTCACTTGTTCCTAGTCGAGGTTCGTGCACTATTACCTTGGCACCTGAGATCTGATTAAGGAACACCAGAGGATAAGCTGAAGTAGATTTAAGATCAGATGTTATAATGTATGTATTAGTTTTTTAAGGCTTGAAAAACTTTTTAGACACACCATTCTGAGTTATTACTGAAATATGAATAAGGTGAACACTAAGTAAAAGATAATGTAATCCTCATAATCAGGAAGGCTCATTTCTAATGCTCAACTTCTATACCTGATTGTGATAGGTAATTGGTTATAGAATATTTTCCTTAAACCTTTCGTGTTTCCTCAACACAAGTACAGTTGAAAGATCAAACTTCAAATGTAGGGTTTTACTTATGCTTTTTTCAATGAGAATCAAGTTAAATTATTGAAACGTTTCGCTGAGTATTATTTGTCTTCTATAGGTACAAGTCTGGCGTGGAGGGAATTTAGGATACATAATTGTCAAGGTTGCCTTCAAAGAATTTCAATTGGCTTGTTTATAGTTTTAAGCATTTGAGATTGGTTTGGCATCGTTGTTGGCATTGCAATTCTATCATTTTTGTGGTTGGCTACCGAGTTGATTGTTTATAATGGTGGTGGGTATCAAACTGAATTTAATGTGCCTTCTCTCTTGTTTCACAATTCAGTTGTGTATAGCAAGAAGTTGGTCCTTTTTACTTCAACAGCAGTTACTATTCAAGTTGTTGTCTTTTTACATCTGATATCGAGGTTAAATTTTACTTACACTTTATAGATGTAACCTTATGTGTCTAAACTTGTAGGAATTTTTCTAAATGGTAGGCCTCAAGTTGTCAGGCTGATCCTATTCATGTATATCAGTTCAATAATTCATGAGGATGTGTTGATAATTCATATGAGACCCATAAGAATAGAAACATCATGAATATATCAGGAGAAAAAAGAGTAGCTGGCAATAAACTAGCAAAAAATGGACTTCCAAAAATTAAAAGGGGAAAAAGGAAGAAATAAGATAATGATCAAGCAAGCTAGGGAGAGAACATACTCCTATTCTCATTAACCAGAATAGCCTGGTCAAGGAGAAGAATGTAAATTGATGCTTGAGAATAAAACTTTAAGTAAAATTATTTTGATGCTTTGAAAACTCAGTTCACTGTATCAACATTTTTTTCTCTCCCTCAAAATAACAAACCATAAAAAAAGAAGCAACTTCTAAATAGCCTCTAGGATTATCTGTGTGACAGTCAGAAATTTCAATTCAATGAGTAATATATCATAATGAGTAACTTATTTAACTATCTTGATCAACACAAGGACAATAGAAGCAAAATTTACGGAGAAATACAGCCAAAAAGTACATACCTGTCTCAAACGAGCTAGATTGCTACCATTCTCCCCATATACAGAGCCAAAAGCATTCTCTGGAACTACAATCTCTACGGTTGTGTTTGTAACAAAAGCAGACTTGCCTCCACTGCACACCAGAGGAAAGAGTCACCAAGCTTTAGATGACACTCCGAGAGAACGCTTAATCACATTTCAAATAATAGCAGTTACTTATTTATTTCCTATAAAATTTGGGTTGAAAACAATGCCTTAGGTTTTAGGGATCAAGATTCATTGTTTTCAGTGGTGCTTTCTCCTGTTCCTTTCTAGTAAAGTTGCACAAACAACAATAGCCAGCATGACGAGACTCAAGTCAAGTAAGCCTCAAACAACTAGTCACAACCAGCTACAAGAGTACTTTCTTTCCATTCACATATCTAACCAGCCGAAGTTTCTAGGAATTTTGATATTGAATCCCTGGCAAAGCTATTTTTGGTACAACTCTTCCTATTCTAACTCCTACTGCAATTCAACAATTTTTATACTAGATGCTTTATAATACAAGAGTAACAGTCTTATATTTTTGGCATTAAGTGATGTGTTACTAACCTGCCAAGCTCTAAGCCAGCTTTAAGGGAAGGCAATCTTCTGCTGACATCTGATATGCCCCGTGGATTTACTCTAGGTATTGGCTGTAACCAATCCCAGCAATACAAGGTAGACAAAAATTATAATCCAACAGGGGGGCAGACAAATATTAATATCCAACAGGGAGGAGGAGAATACCTGTGATGCCCACAACCTTGGTGAAGGAGGGCGATCTAAACTATGTGAAAGTCCAAGATGGTCCATATTCTGTGTTATAACAGTTTGACGACTTAGATTATGAGAATTTCCAGCTCTTGGCTGCATAATATAAGGGGCAGAATCTCTTGCTGGCTCCCGCAGTGGATCCCTCACTGGCTCCCTAAACAGATCCCTCACTGGCTCCCTCAAAGGATCCCTCACAGTTTCCCTCAATGAATCCCTAAATGCATCCCTCAGTGGGTCTCTCACTGGCTCCCTCAAAATATCTCTCACTGGCTCCCACGATGAATCCCTCAATGAATCCCTCACTGGATCCACCGATTTCACATAAGGACTGATTTCAGCTAATACAGAAGAATTGCTCCTTGCTCCAGGAGTGCTCAGCATGCCAGAGAAAAGATTATCTCGGAGTCTTCCAGTAACATGGTATATCGCATCTTTCACATTCACAAAGTCTCCAGAAATCTGTTAGACAAACAACTCAACAGGCAATGGAAAATTGCCTATGTTAGAGCAGGACAGTGAAAGGAAGTTGGGGTTGACCAGAACAAAATGTTGAACAGTTATTTTACTTCAAAAATCCAGAATTTTTATGAGTTATAAAGACCTCTTATCATAACTCTTGCATGAAGTTCAAACTTCAAATTCATTTAAATAATTCCACCTAAAAAAAAGTAAAAAGCATGGTCTTTGGTATCCTTGTGCATTCATTGTACCAACTAAAAAAAGAACTGATAAAGACTGTCATACCTCTACCACATGATCAGTCTCTGGCACACACTTCGGGTTACGCTGGTCACCCACTATTATTCTTATGCTGGTACTGGTTGCCTTACGCATTTCTGAAATTATAGTGCCTCCTTTTCCCAACAAACAGCCTACTTGGCTTGGTGAAACTACAAGCCTTGCAGTAACAGGTGACCCCCTGCTTGAGCCTGGATCCAGACCCTTTTCAATGCCAGACTCCACAGCCCTTGAGAAAACAAGTACAATAGTCTTTTGTGCAGCTGAGTACCGAGACTCTGGGTTCTGCGGAAGAAGAAACCAATGCAATTCATCATTAATACTACTTCCAACACCATAACCGTAGCATGAATAGGAATATGAAAAAGGATACATAATGTCAAACCTCAGATGCAGTAACAGTGATTAGTCGCTCATCACACTCAGCCACCGTTGGTCCAACGCTTATAGCAGCACCTGTCTCATTCTGAAGAGCCCTGACAATGTTGCCACCTTTTCCAATAACACCCCCAATCCTATCGGTAGTACACAGAATTCTAAAAACCACTTGCTTTTGTGGTATGTTTGTATCTGGTGTGACAACCCTGTCAGACTCCAATGACAAAGGATGAACTCTGGAAGCATAATTAATGGAGCTCTTCGGTATGGTGGGGAGCCCTAAAGAATGTTGTGGTATAGTGGGTAGCACTAATGAATTCTGTGCTATGGTGGGAAGCACTGCAGAATGCCGTGGATGAATTTCTACACGCACATCAGACAAAGAGACTCTGGAAACTGCCTCAGCAGGTTTGCTGTTGGTCACCCTTGTCTTATCAACCGGTTGGCAATCTTGAAGGCAGCGAGAAACCGCAACAAGTCCTTTCTTTACTGCTGAAACATCCCCTTCAATCTACAAATATCAAACCATTCCCACAAGAACAATAAAATTCATTCAACTGCTAATGAATTTGTTCCCATATCACAATAATAGGATTTAAAACTCAATGACTGCTCTAAAAGAAAACTAACAAAACCACAAAAAGATCAAAACTTTGAATTCAATAACACTAAAAAAAACCCTATTGTAGATTACAATTACCTCAATCATCTCTTCATTCGAAGCAGCACAATCAGGCAATTTATCAACCAAAACTTTAATTCTACACCCACAATCTTTCCTAATCTTCTCCACTACTTTCCCTCCTTTCCCAATAACTGCCCCAACCGAACTCACCTCCGCTAACATCCTACAAGAAACCACCCCATCCGCCACCGAATCACTCTCCGCCGCCACATCTAAAATCCTCTCAAAAACCCTAACCAAAGCCTCCTGCCCCTTTGAAACCTCAACTGCACTCTCAATACTACTAAATACTACCGCCGATTGCGTAATCGGACCGATCACCGTTATGACCCGATCCGGTGAATCGGACGGAGCATCTTCTATCCGAACCTTGGCTCCGGTTTGTTGTTGTAAGCCTTTTATTATGTTTCCGGCCTTTCCTATTACGCCGCCGATTCTCGAAGCGTGGCAGAGAAGACGGAAGGATACATGTCCCGAAGGGACGGGTAACGGAGCAGCTGAAGCAGAAGGCTGGGGTTTTGAGCGTTTGTTGGCAGAGGATCCGTTTGGGTAATTCGGGTTGGGGTCGGGCATGATGGTATAAGAATTTATGGGGCGTTTTGCAGGGGCAGAGAGAAAAGGACTAAAAGTAGCTGTGGCCATTATATACTTTGCTGAGGGAGACGGTGGGGGATATAAATAAATTTCTGGTTTTTCTGTGCCTTGGTCAATTTGTCTTCTCTCAGTGAGGGTTGGAAGAGGAGAAAAAAGCTGTACACTGTAAGTCTTTACAAAACACGTATGAGGTCATATATGTATTAGTTTTTGGTTAAATTAGACCCTATCCTTTAATTTTCTTCAGCTTATATCCTTCGTTTCTCCATTAATTTATCAACTAAAGTGTTCTTTGTATACATTAATGAAGTTTATCGGAGTATAATTGTAGTTATTTTTTAAAATATTTTTTATTTGAATATATATAAAAATAATATTTTTTTATTTTTTAAAATTTATTTTTAACATCAATACAATCTAAAAATACTAAAATAAATTTAATTTCAAGTAAAAAATAAAATTTTATAAAATGTGGTTTCTACTGCGAAAACAAAAGGCATAATTGTTAGAATCTCAACAGGTAAATCAGTGTTTTACTACCGATCACAACTTTTCATATTATTCATGGTCTAACTTAACTAAAGGTGTGAGTCCATCTTTATTTTAATGATTAAAACAATGTTATTTCAGATAAAAATTTAAAAGATTTTTTGGAATTAATTTGATTAGGTCAATTAAGTCAGGTGTTGACTTACTTTGTCATCCAAGTTTAACCGAGTTATTTTCCAAAACAATTCGATAGCAAATCTAGTTTGAGCTAGACTCTTGATCACCAAGTTAACTACCAGGCTAGTTTAGGTTTGATAACCATATCTTTTAAGTGTATATATGTTAATTATATAATAGGTGCAAGTTAGATGAAACATAGTTGTAAAATCAAGTATGAATCATGGATCACTAAGTTAATTGTCAAGTTAACAATAAAATTGAAAAATAATAAATAATATAAAATAATTAACAAAAACATAATAATATCATGTTTGGAACCAAATCACTTGTGGAATTAAATTCAATTCCACATGTATTTGAATTTAGTTGATAATCTAATATAATTTCTATGTTCGAAATATATGTGGAATTAAATTGAATTACCAATATTGAGTATTCTGTCCTTAATTTAGAAATCATTTTTTTTGTTAAAAAAAAAAATCTTTTTGTTAATGTAAAAATAGAATTCATAAATTATTTTATGATAAAACATGACGCATAGTGTGATAAAGATAATAGAGGTATAATAACATGCATGATGTAGAAAGAACAAATGATTATATATATAAAGAAACAAACAGTTATCTACTGAGTAACACTAGTAGCTTACAATATTTACATGGTATACCTTCTTAATGAATAATTTAACATTGTGACAAGTATTATAATAAATAACTTGTCCATTATGCAAGCGAACTAAAATAAAATAAAAAGATATCAAAGAAATAATTACAAAATGATTAAAAGGTTTCCACCATGTGTTGATAAGACATACATCCATGATCTGTCACCTAGGTAACAAAGATCCAAGTTTGCTCCCCATATATTATTAAAACACATTGTTTCTTTTCCTTTACACACTCAAACATTTAGATGAGTTAATTAACATTTAGAAAATATATAGTTTTTATCTTTAAATTTTTATATTTCTTTGTAAAACAATGGCCATCTACCATAATTATTTGGACTAACAAGCATGGAAATACAAGAACATGAATGCTTATAGTAGTAATATTAACATAACATGGTTGACTATTCCTGAAGTATTTACAAGAGTTCAACCTAAAGTTTCAACATTTTTGCTTAATTTCTTTAGTTTCTCATTTTCACTCACCAGCTAACCAACTAGTTAATACAAAAACAAAAAGAAATAAAATACTAGCAATTTAAAATTGATATTTAACTAATTAAGCATTAATTAAATATATATGAACTAATATGATATTTAATTACTTTCACTAATTTGAAAATATTTTCAAATAATTCAACAGATTTCATCATACAAATCATGTAATAAGAAGTTTCAACTTCAAAATAAATTTTTGACAATTGCATAAGTAAGTTTGTGGAAATTGCATTAATATTAGCTTTAAATTTCATACATAACTTGAACTCTTAAATAACATATTATTAACACATTTGTTTTTACAACCATTCAAAGCATAGCTCTTCTGGATATCTAAAATATATTCCAATCATATTAGAATGATCTATAAGTCATTCAACTATTTCAAAAAGATTTGATCACTCCAATCCAAATCTTCTCATTACTTCAATTATTTGACTGATTTCTAAACTTGATGGGTTGTGCTCATAATAGCTTGTGCAATATTATTCATTGTACAAATCATCACTTTAAATTTCAAAGAATAATCACCTGTTATTGGTGCTTTGTTTCGTACCTTTTAAAAATAAAGTTCTCGACAATAATGGAGTTTATGATAATGGATCTTATGTTTTTGGTGTTGATGGAGCACTTTCACACTCATAAAGATGGAAGTTCTCTAAATGAATCTCATTATTTGCTTACACTCTTGGCTTAAGCTTTAGATGTTATATGTTTCTCATATATCTCTTTAAAAATATCCAAGTGATAAAAAGGCTTTCCTCGAATAAGCCTTAACTTAGGACTAATCTTGTAAGAATAAATAAATAAAATAAACAAGTTAAGACAATTATAACTAATAAAAACATAAAAATGAAAATATAGCTAATGGGTTATAATATTCATACCTTCAATAAAGACTTTCATACCTCTGTTAGAGCCCTTTGGTTATGTCATTCCATTCAATCCCACTTTTTAATTCAATTGTTTTCATTAAAACCATTTATTCCTTAAGAATTTTCAAATGATTTGACACTTTTATCTTAGAGATGTTCAAAGAAAAATTTTCATTGATTTTACCTATCACCTTCATAGAAGCTTAAGAAGAAAATGTTATATCTTCTTTTTTTATCCTTATTCTTTTGTTCCCTAAGAGTTTCAAGCATTGTCTCATGTGTTGATAAGGCATGTGCCTTATCAACACATGGTAGAAACCTTTTAATCATTTTGTAATTATCTCTTTAATATCTTTGTTTTTTTTAGTTTGCTAGCATAATGGCCAAGTCATTTCTCGTAATGCTTGTCATAATGTTAAATTATTCACTAAAAAGGTATACCATGTAAAACTAGAAAATAATAAATAATGTAAAATAATTAACAAAAACACATTAATATTATATTTGGTATCAAATCATTTGTGGAATTAAATTCAATTTTACGTGTATTTGAATTTAGTTGATAATCTATTATAATTTTTATGTTCGGAATAAAATACTAAAATACATAATTATATTATATTATACTGTTTGAAATACATGTGGAATTAAATTGAATTACCAATATTGACTATTTTACCCTTAATTCAGAAATCATTTCTTTTTGTAAATGTGAAAATATAATTCATAAATTATTTTATGATAAATCATGAAGCATAATATGATAAAGATAATAGGGGTACATTAACGTGCAAGATGTAGAAAGAACAAATGATTATACAGATGAAGAAACAAACGATTATCTACCTAGTAACACTAGTAGCTTACAACATTTACATGATATATCTTCTTAGTAAATAATTTAACATTGTGATAAGTATTACGAGAAATGACTTATCCATTATGCTAGCAAACAAAAATAAAAAAAATAAGATATCAAAGAAATGATTACAAAAGGATTATAAGGTTTCCACCATGTGTTAATAAGGAAACGAAGGGTTTTTTGAAAAACGAAGGGGACTTGTGATCATAGGTGGGTGAAGAACCAAAAACAATCTCATGAGGGGACTTGTGATCAAGAACTGAGATTGGCAGGCGGTTGATTAGAAATACTATAGTGTTGAACACTATTGTCAATAATTTGGTTTAAATAGAAGCATATTCTAGTAATGTTAATCTAGTTTCTACAATGTGTCAATGTCAGCGTTCTGTCAAGCCATTTTGTTATGGTGTCCCTGGATATGAAAGTCTATAAATAAAGCCATCAACTGAAAAATAGGTTTGTAGAATTGTGTTAACAAATTCACCAGTATTATAACTGTCATAACTTTTTTTTGAGTTATTCCCCAAATTCATCTTCTTTCTTTCAAAAATAAAAAAATAAAATAAAGATGAATATTTTGACAAAAAAAAAAAGGCAAGCTGAGAGGATTTTAAATCAAGCTGCAATTTTAGAGCCTAATTGTACCCCATTTTACATGAAACTGGAGAGACAATGCAAATTTAAGGACAGATTAAATAATTATCAGATGAATCTGCTTAAAAATTAAGTCTAAAGACATAATTAGATTTTTAATAGGCCAATTTAATTTAATCATGGACTAAATTGAAATTTAAATATCTCTAAGAATTAATTTGGATCCAATTAAATGATTTAATTAGGTGTGGGGACTTAATTATACTTTAAATGGGTCAAAATAATTTTATTATGAGCTTAATTGGTGAAAAATTAAGTTTGAAAGCCTAATTGAGAATATTGTAATTTTAAGAGACCAAATTTAATTTTACCAAGTCAATTAATTGAAATCAGGAGTAAAATCACAAGAAAATCAAAGTTTTTGAGTCAATTAAGGGTTAAATTGAATAAATTCATAGCTAATGATCAATTTGCAAAAGGCATCGAACTATAGAGCCTCAATTGATTGAAATTGGTGATAAAATTGAATAAATTAAGTGTTTAATGGTTCATTTAGAGGCGAAATTGAAGAAATTCAAGACCAGTTACTAAAATGAAAAAGGAGTTAAACTCTTGGGCTAAAATTGTAGTTTTTCAGGGACTAAATCGCATGAAATTTAAAGTTTGAAGCCAATCAAGAGTATGTGAGATAAATCAAAAATTGAAGGACCAACATAAACTTTACCAAAACAGCGCTGTTTTGGTTATTGTTCATCTTCTTCTCCAATTTTCTCTGAAATGATAGATTAGAGAGGCTACTTTGTAGGTGTTCTTAATGCCTCTAACCTCTATAAAATTTGACAACACCTGAATCAAAATGATCACCTAACATCTGACTTCACCCTGGTGTGGTCCTTTCTGGCCGATTGACACCACAACGGTTGTGGCGCCGGCCTAAAGAAGCCAACTCAGACAGCTTTTAACTGGTAGATTTGACAATTCATGGTGTCTACTTTAAACCAACGGTTGAGATCCTTCCTAGCCGAACCAAAAACCAATATTTGGCACCATTAAAGACAAAACATCCATCTTCCACCCTTTATAAATAGGGATGGATTTCATGGCTTAAACATCAAGAAATTCAAGTCCAAAATTGGCAAAAAAACTAGCTTCCCTTACCAGTTATTCTGCCATTTTTTTCTTTTCTTCTCTCCGCCATTCCAGCCACTAACTGCCATCACCTCTGGCTTATCCATCACCATCTCCTCCGCAAGCCCTCGGCACGACCGCCAATCAGTCATCTCCATGTCAAGAATCACCATGCTAACTTTTCTCCGTCCTCTGCCAATTTTTCTTCTTTCTCCAGCATTGACAACAACAGCTCCTTCCACTTCAGCTCCTCCATGAACGACTGCCCTGAACCTCTCATCGACCTCCCAGACCAGCAGCTCCCTCCACACCAGATCAGCTTCCCCCTCTTTTTTCCTCTTCTTCTTTAGGTTCCACTGTCTTTGAATAGTGGAACGTGAATTATAATTCAAGCATTGTTCATGTAGCTCAGTCACTAAACTAGGCCAATGACTAAGTTGTGTTAGGTTGAACATGTCTCAGCCTAGCCTAGTTGGCTGGGATGGGGCCGACCCAGAACCCAAAAAGAAGATTAGTTGGGCCGACATCGGCCCAATCCCCTTTTTAGGCTGATTTGGCTCAACCAGATGGGCTAGGCCTAGATTTCTGGGTCAGCCCAGCTCAATATATTAATAATTATAATATAATATTATTTAATAAAAACAAAAAAATTCAAAAAAAATCCAAGGGTTGTTTCAATTTTTTTTATTTTCTCCCTTGTTTTTCTACCATTTTTTCATAATTTCGGGTTATATATTTACACTGTAAGATACATATCCCGTATTAAAATACATGGTTTTCTTCGGAATATTTCAAAAAAATTTAAAAATCCATAAACCAATTCTCAAAATTTTAAATTAATTTTCTCTTTCCAAAAACAAAAAATATTTTATTTTTACGCATATAACCAAATCGTAAAAATTTTCCCAGCATATTTTCATAAAAAAAACTAAAATTGCATCTTTCTCATGTTTTAAAATGCAAAATGGATATCATAACCAGTTTATAATTATCCGTTAGGGTTTGGTCAAAATATCAAAAACCCTTTACCAATCATTTTGTTCATTTTTTTAGGGTTTAGATGTAGATTTTAATATTTGGGGGAGGGGGGGTGTAAAACTACTCAATAGAGTATACCTTCGAGTATTAAAAAAACAAAGTGAAAAATAAATGCAATAATAAAATTCAAACTTTAGAACGGTTAGAATTTAACCCGATATGGTAGAGACTCTCTCACGAATGGAGATCTGCCTTGGATCTTAGAAAAGACCAATAGATAGAAACATGACCTAGAAAAACAATTAAACAACAATGCAGCTTACCTTAGGTAGGGTGTACTGGGGGTGATGCGTCTTTCTCTTGCAGAACCAATCCCTTACTCAAACTCTCTCAGACCAGACCATTAGGTTTTCTAATAACCTTAATATTAGGTGACGATTTCTAAACCTTAATCATAATTTTATAATTAAACCCAAAACTCCTTTTCTTCCCAACAACAATACCTCTCAGGAGATACTTAAATGCGTCATCTCGACATCCCTCCACACAAGTATTGAATTGTTTTTCCATTTGAATGATTTTCACACCTGCAAGGTTTTTTTATGTTGAAAAAAAGAAAGATTCATCAGCATGAGGAATCAAATTAGTAATTACGGAAAAGAATTAGAGTTGATAAATTTTAAGTAATTCAAGTATTTTTTACCATATTATGATTTAATTGCGATCATGTTCTATTGAATCAACTGTATTTATCAGTTTTTAATTGAATTAGCCAAATTTAATCCTAATCACCACTTCTTTATTTGATGTTTACCGTTTCGACAATTGCTAGGAAGAATCTATTATTAGATATGTTCAAGGACATCAGCTCCTTGTTGCCATTCAACAGCGACAAGCTTATGATACTTGTCGAAGATTGCAAAATTAGTTAAACACATGAATAATTTGAGCTTTCTCAGCACCATGCCACAATTAATTTTATTGGAATACCTAAAATATAAAAAATGAAAATGTATAATATTAGTTTAATTATTAATTTCATGGTTGTTACAATAGTTATTAAATTCAACTCAACCGATGAGTTAAATCAAGAAACTTGTTCTAAAACTTAATTTAGATCGAGTTTTAAATTAATTTAGAAATGATATTGATTTTTGAGTTTTTAGTAATTCAATCTGATCAAACATGATTGAAACCAGATCGGGTTAACTTCATAGTTGTTTTTATAAATAAAACAATGTTATTAAAATAAAAATAATCAACCTGGACTAATTTAATACTCGTAATTTGATCTGATGACCCAAACCTCTTTTCTAGATCAATCACTAGGTCTAGAACAATAACTATGGATGTTGCACTTGTGTTGGGGTAGTTTTTACTTTGAATTCCTTTTAAAGAAAAAACTGAAAGGGCTCGATCCATTATGGATGGGAAATTAATGCATCGAATTGATAAAAGTTAAAAGTATATAGTTATCTTGATCAAATGTTAAAACTTCAGGGACTAGAGTGATTCTTAACTATTTGAAGTTCTGACTTTTACAGCGCTGACGTGCGTAGGTGGTAAGAGAATGGAGAGAGTCAAAGATGACGACGCGGCGACGGGACGGCTGTGGAATTGACTTGCGAAGAAAGGTCTGTATGCCATGTCACTCATCGAAGTTATTGCGAGTGGAATTATTTGTGGAATTTTCTTTTCATCTTTTAAAAAATGATTTTTTTTAGAGAGAGTTAACTTATTTAGGAAACTAAAAGTTGTATTGAATATAATGATTCATTAAAATTAAAATTAAAATTAAAATATTATTTAGAATTAAAGTGTTTCCGAAAATATTTTAATTTTTCTTGGGGAGCAACTTGTTGTTTGTCTTTTTTAAAATAAAAAATAAAAATAAAAAGAACGAACAATTAGTCATTGACCCTTTTAAATAAAAGAAAAAAATAAATTTAAATACTCTAATGTAAACTTAAATGCCCACACTTCCTTCCACAGGCTTAATGCATTGGACTATAATCACACAATGTTTGGATTTTTATTTTATTTTGCTTTTTTTGGATATAAATTTACAAGAAAAAAATAATTTGATTGATGCTATGACTTGCATTACAAATAAGATAAGTCACAACATCTACTTTATTGTCTTTTTCTTGTTTAATGCTTTTTTCATCCCTCATTTTAAAAAACAAAATGCAATTTTAACATTTATTATTGATGATTTATTTTTTTTATTTAACTTAGAGTTAAAAAGAAATCAGTTTCGCCATTTGTTATTAATGATTTGCTCTTTTCTTCTCAGTCTCATCATGATCCTTTTTTAAAAAAAAATATTTCATTTAAAAAAATCACATGCACTTTATTGTTATATAAATTTATTAAATGAAGAATAATCTATTAAATAAAAAAACATTGAATCTAACTTGAATCATAAGTTTGATTGGTTGACTCAAGTTTATATGTTTTTTCTATAAAAAAAAGGATTTTTAACCGATTTTATCCTTCAAAATCAAATTAATTCTAGATTTAATTCCTAGTTTGTTTTTTTAAGATTACCCTTTCAATTTTTGCATGTCGATTGGGAATAAATTAGGTTGATCCAAATTATTTTTATTTTAATATGAGGTAAAAGTATTTTCAAATATGTAATTGATTTTAAATTCATGATTAATATATATAAAAAATACGTAATCAATACCTAAATTTTTTTTTGAATTTTTTTTACTCTTACCTGCCGGCCAATGGGGACATTTGAAACTTGCCCCAATGCTTGCCTCGTCCAAGTTTTTTCAAAGCATCGGTAATATAAACACAATTAAAGATAACAATGGAACAATTTTTCCCGGGAAGAACATTTACAACCATTCCCTTTTCTCTACTTGCTCTTACTAACAATGCTCTTATTTAAGAAAAATGGGATTAGAAGATTATTTTTGTTTAGTATTGTGGTAGTTTTTGTAGTTATAGTTTGAAAAAAATTATTTTATAAAAAATATTTTTGATTGAGGTTGGTTTGGTATTTATATATGTTTAGTTAAAACGTGGTTGAAATTGAGATTGAACAAAAAGTAATTTAATGTGTTTGGTTAAGAATGCTTTTCAAATTGAGGTTATAAAAGAATTTAAAAATATATATATTAATATTGATGATTTTTAATTTAAATATTGTAAATGTAACTACTATTATTATATCATGAAATAAATAATATTTTATATAAAATAATTTTTATTATTCTATTAAACTATCTACAATTCCATCACGTATGAAATATATCCGACAATGACTACAGTTTCCTTGTTTTCTTAAGTGCGCAACAACATGAGGTAAAATATAATCAGGAATAAAATTGGGATTGCGATCAAATTTTGCAAATGTTACGTTATCAAGCGATTTTCGTCTAATTTATGTGGTGATACTTTATAATGTTAAACACTAGTTTTTCAAATAAAACATAATTAAAAATAAAAAATAAAATTTAAGTTTTTTAAACACTAGTTTTTTGAATAAAACATAATTAAAAATATATATTTTTTATTTTACTGGGTCGGACCCGGTTCAAGGCATTTAGCTCTGGACCGGACCGATAAATACTAGTTTTTCGAATAAAACACAATTACAAAAATATTTTTTTAATTTTATTTTACTGGATCGGACCCGGTTCAATGCATTTAACTCTGAACGGGATCCGATCCGGTCCGGCCAGATCAATGGAGAATGACTCCACCGTTCACGTGAACAGTGGAGTTACTCTCCACGAGAAGAAGAGGAAAGCAGATAAAATAATGGTGGGTCTTACGTGAACAGTGTAGTCACTCTCCACGAGAAGAAGAGGAAAGCAGACAAAATAATGGTGGGTTATATGAATAGTAAATCAAGTTTCATTTATTACCAAACGATAATTTTTCATGGTTTGCTTCAAACAGCAGGCAAAATAAACTGTCACTGTAATTGGATATATAACAGTGATTTGTGGCAATTTTAGGACATATAAAATGGCGATCTTTATTTTTTTTTTCTTTTTTAATTCTTTGGCTTTGTCATGTTACAAGGCAATTCACCTGTCTTTCAAATTCTGCCAAACTAATATTAAAATTAATTCAAATTAAAACTCAATTTAAATCAATTTCTAATTACTTGCCTACTGGATTTAGAATCTATTTAAGAGTAGAAGAGCTTTTGTTCTTCAATATTTTTTTAAAAGTATATTTACTTTGAAAAATTATTAAATTATA
>Ga0325414_1000436_pt1 | contig 33595 bp, 17 predicted proteins | sample PopdelMetagenome_8_FD_206183 | JGI IMG/M metagenome (GOLD analysis project Ga0325414, IMG submission 206183) | Populus deltoides microbial communities from Bellville, Georgia, United States - Leaf-PdKOR-R3 | ecosystem: Host-associated > Plants > Phyllosphere > Phylloplane/Leaf | place: USA... | reverse complement strand
TTTTTTGTTTAGATATATCTGTGTTTTTATATATATATATATATATATATATATATATATATATATATATATATATATATATATATATATATATAAAGTGTTCTTTCAGTTATTTTGTAAGAACTGGATCAGCCCAGTTTCTATTAATTCACAATATGTGGCGTGACAGCTAGGCCATGTTTTGTGCCACATGTGTCACTTGGGTTTGGTCCTCGTATTAGTATCCACCATTTGCATTTTCTCCAGCCAGTTAAAGTGAGCCACGTTTCCTTAAGGTTGAATGAGTGGGCTAAATTATCCAAATTTATAAACAGACAAAAGGTAGAAAAACAAGTCATATAATCCTAATTTATCCAAAAAACTAGTGATGGCTTCCTGCAACTGTTATGATTTATGATCGATCATACATATGAAGAACGTGCAAGATCAACATTCCAATGAAAGACGCCAGAATATCATCTTACAACCAACATTGCAGCTTGTATATATAATCAATACTGCTCCTTTTGAAAAGGGAGTTTATTTTACAAAGAGACGAAATGAAGAACAAACATACAAAACGCCAAGTTAATAATTCAGACTGTCATAGGGAGAAAGATACACACAGAGGCACAGTTGATGTTTAGGATGTCAAGTGCTTGAATCACTTGATGGAGATTAACACTTAGCCACAACAACCATTGTTATTGAGAGGGAATATAGCGAAATAGCTCTGAATGCCAGTTAATACAATGGTAAAAGTTGCAGCAACAAGTGCAATAAAGCTCCAAGGACTGCTAAAATAGGTATGCATCCACTCAGCTACCCATTTCTTGATGATGCTCTTGCGGTCCAGTTCAATTCGCCTTTTAACATCACTATAAGCGTAAGGGTTGGGCACCAGGTTTCGAGACATCTGATTGAACAGATCAGCGACCTCCTGTTCACGAACAAATATATTGAGAACACCCTCTGATTGCAGCACCTTAACGTCTTCGACATCTTGAATCAACGAATCCAGGAAGCACGCGTAAGAAGTGACCCAAAGTTCACCAGATGCATCACAGCATGTTTCATAGGCTATCAAGTTTAAGAGCACGGACTTGAATGACTCTTCTATGGTTATTGGCGGAAGTATTAGTTTGCTACCACGGACTGATGATTTGAACTCCACATCTGAGTAAGCGTTAGTCCAGTTTGGCCTGAAGCGAATCCCCACTTTTCTAAGGTCCTTGGAAGAACGGTATGAGTACCAGTCACAGCTTCTTGTAGAGCAATGGCTGCAGGCTTCTTTGTTGATGTGATCGGTATGTAGAAGTCCAAGGAGATGGACAGGCTGATGCTCTTCTGTTTCTTTATTTCCCCACGTTTTTTGAGGTTGTTTCCAAATACATTTGCCAGCGAACTTCTTTATCATTTCCTTGAATGACTCTTGTTGAGGAGGAAGTGCACGAATGTGCCTGATGAAATCGTTGATCAATTTATTACCTCCTCCTTCTTCTTCTCCTTTTCCGAACCTCAAATTCATCAATGACAAGATGACTTGGAAAGGGAGTTGGTTCTCTAGCAATAACAAGTCCCTTTTAACCAGAACTACCTGATGACCAGGCATCTTTAGATCTTCCGGCCTGCGCAAGAGGAAGAAAATAAATTGGAGAATGAAGCAGCCATCAAGAAACATTATCTGAGTGAATTTCTCATCATCAAACTCATCTTTCGAATCCTCAGCGTAGCATCTTCTAGCGTCGATTGCCACCTCTGCCACCTTGCAGTAAAAATCTTCAATGCATATTCCACTGTCATCAACGAACTTGCTCGTAAATGTAACCTTGAGCTTCTCCATATCCCTGAGTTCAGGCTTTCCATGGTGATAAGGACCAATGGAGACCAGAGAGGGGTCATAGCATTTCTGGTTTGATTGAATCTGTCGAAGCAAACGTGGAACCTTTGGAATCTGTGGCACTTGCATTTGGCTGTTACCAGTCTTGATCTGCCCTTCAGTGATGATGAATGCTAGCCACTCATGAGTTCCACCTGAGAAATGTGAGTTTGCCTCCTGGGGGATTGAAATTTTTATTTCTTCAGCCATTATTAGTACAGATTACAGGTTACTACTAGAGAAGGCTTTTTTTCTGGTTCTTTCAGTACACCGTTAACATGTACCATTGATAGTACTAAACAAATTTAGATGGGAAGAAGAATCTTACCTTGCTTGGAAGTGGGGCATGGGGGATTTTGATTGCTGTACTTTAACTAAAGCATGAGACCACGTTTTGAAAAAGAGGACGATGAAACTTGTGATAGGGATAAAAATGATTCTTTTAGAATGAAAAAATTCAAGAGATAGAATGTCATGAGGTGAAAGTGACACACCTGAGACAGATTTGTCTCATGATAGAAAGCCTTTATTGAAAATAACAAAAAAACCTTTTTTTTTTCTTCTATAAAATTAGGAAGTTATTGTTGAAAGTAAACTGATTTTTATAAATTTGTTGATTGAATTAGTCGACTGGTTGAGACTAAGTAGCCAGTTGAATTAAATAAATCAATCGACTGATTAAGAAATAGTCAATCGGTTTAGTCGGCAGAATACAATTCCTGTTCAGATTAGAATTTTCTTGTATTAATTTAATTTCTTAATTATTTAGGATTTTATACCTATAAAAAGGCTTGTACTGCAACATTATTCAATAGTACAAAAATAGATAGAATAGCTAAGAGAACTTAGAGATAAACACTTAATAAAAATATACTTTCCTCTCAATCTTCTTCTTGTTTTTTAGTTTTTAACTTTGTATTACTGTTTTTGACCTTATGCCACACTCATCTTTCTCTTAGCAAGCGATATCAAAGCTTAAGTTTGATTATTTAACATGGCTAATCCAAACTTCTCACTTCAATGTCCTAGGTTGACAAAAGATTATGAAACTTGTTGTATTCGAGTGAAAGTTTAGCTAGGTTTTCAAGATGTATGAGAAACGGTTGAAAAAAGCTTTAAGGAGCCTATACATGAAGCAACATTGACTTCATCTCAAAAGAAGGTCATGCAAAAGAAACGAAGAAATTATCAATAAGCACTAACAATCATCCACCAATGTTTGGATGATGTCATAGTGACCAATGTAACCATCGGCAAGTAAGCATGAAGAATTTTGCAAGAATCAAACCAAGGAGCTGACAATGTGAGAAAGCTACATCTACAAAAGCTACGTGGTGACTTTAAAAAGATACGTATGCTTGAACAGAGAATGTTTCAAAATATTTTGTAAGAGTATTGACCATATACAACCAAATAAAGAGATATGGGGAGAATATGGAAGAGACACATATGGTAGAAAAGATCCTAAGGTCGTTGCGAAAGAAGTTCCATTATATGGTGGTCGCGATAGAGGAGTTACAAAATATGGATGTTCTTTCAATCCAATGTCTCATGGAAAAATTTCAAACTCATGAGGAAAGAGTCAATGAGATTCAAGAGGATGTGTGTGGGTGCACAAGCACTTTTTTCAAAGAAAGATGGTTTTAGGTATTCACAAGAGGGTAGAGGGCATGGACAAACTAAAAAAGAATACAAATCTAGTAATAGAAGAGGAGAAGAAAGTCACCCTATTACTAGTGCATGATGAGATAATGCAAGATAAAAAGAACATGTGGTATTTAGACAATGAAGCCAATAACCATATGTGTCGAGACAAAGACAAGTTCATGGAGCTTGATGAAGCAATTAAAGGTAATGTCACCTTTGCAGATCATTCAAAGGTTGTCATCAAAGAAAAATATATGGTTTTAATTAAAATGAAAGATGGAAGCCATCAATTTATTGGTGATATTTATTATAAACCAATAGTGAAAAGCAACATATTGAGTTTATGACAATTACTGAAAAGGGGTCTGAGACTAAAATGAAAGATCATATTTTAAAATTACTTGACACTAAAGGGGTTATGATTGCAAAGATAGTCATGACAAAGAACAGAATGTTCTTGCTAAACATAGAAACAGATGTGCCTAAATGTATATATGAAGGATGAGACTTGGCTTTGGCATAGAACATTTAGGCATGTAGACTTTTTGCGATGCTTTTTAACAAGCCCAACACATATTTCAACTAGGTTAAACTTAGTTTTACCCTAAAGACACCAAGAGAGATAAGACGTCATCTAGTAGCAGAATCAATCAGAACTAAAAGAAAAAAGCAAATGCACAAATTGTAACAAGTAATGAAGTGAATGAATCAAAAATTACAAGTGCACAAATTGTAACAAGTAATGAAGTGAATGAATCAAAAATCACAAGTGCACAAATCATAATAAGTAATAAAATCAATAAGTAGAGTATCATCCTAGATCTTGAAGGGGTTGTTATCTTTGGCTTCTTTTTTTCAATTGTGATTGATTATGCTCCTGGATGTTGTCTCTTCTCTCTTGTGGTGTGTTTAAGGTATCAAAAAACATCTTTTAGTTGTTGCCTAAAAGAGTTTTTATAGACTAACTTTATCCTTCAAATGAAAGAAAATCATTTTCCTTCTCTATAATGAATTCTGACTTTATTTTCTTTCCTGATATTATAAGCTAATTTTAGGGAAGAAAACATGTGAATTGAGACTACTGTATTTCTATAACAATTGTAAAGAATCAAGGTTTCTTTCCAACAAGATTGGTCTTGTAATTTTTGGACATCTGGAACTCGATATGCGGGCCAAAAACCAAGATAGTATCTAGGTCACAGGGTCTGATTCAAACTCTATATTTGACTCGATATTTGAGCTTTAAAACACACAAAAAATGGGTTCTTTATCTTCAGAAGAATTGTACACTTATGTCTTAGCTTTTCAGAATGGTATAAAACACATGAAATAGAGTTGTATAACTTTTGTTATAACCTAAAACCAATTAGCGCTCAAGCTTATCTAATACAGCCCAACTAGTGTTTGAACTCTAAGCTTAACTCATTATTTGCCTTCTCATATTATCTCAAATTCAGTAGTTAAATATCTAAAAAATATATTGAATCACTAAAAAGTAAATTATTCTCAAAAATACTTAAAAGTCTAGACAACTAGCTAAAAATTACACGAAATACTAAAGTAGGAATGACTAAAAATATATGTGCAATATATTCCCCTGTCAAAAGCAGAGCTATGAAACATTAAAAATACAAGCCTGCTAATCTGGTGAACAGTTGCAGCAGTGATATAAAACACCATCAAAGGCTCTCTCATTTTTCCCCTTCTTTTCTTTTCTATTCAAGGGGTTTATACCACGAACAGTCATTGCCATTGAAAATATATAAATGACATGCAAGTTTAGAAGCAAGGCCCGCTGCAAGTTCTCTCAGCAGACCTGCTGTCACTCCATCAGCCAAAGTTTTTATAGGTATATGTAAGCCCTCTTCCACTGATCATTTATGCAGAAAGAGAATTACGCTATAGCAAAATGCAATTATGCAATCTCTATTTATTTAAGCAGAAAAGCATGTATAAAACAACAGAAGGTAGTGCATTTAGCTTGGCAGATTTAAGAGTCTACTGTAAATATAGACGAAGGCAGTATAAATATTCCCCTCTGCAGAAGCATCATACCTTAGACCAGTAATTGCATCAAACAAAATTTTCATCAGCTCTCCCTATCTTTCCAACTGATCCAAACAATTTAGCTATTAGCTCTCCATCTTCTTCAGTCGCAGCTGCACCCAAGCTCACAACTGTTCATAAAACAAGTTAGAAATCACCTTTTCCCAAATTCATACAAAATTGCAACTTCAGAGGTGCATATTATCACGCAAAGAAGATGAATGGAAGCATTTTGAGAAACAAGACAAGGCAAAATCTTTCAGCTTGTAAGTTGTTCATGAAGACAAAATTAGACCACCATCATGATCTGGTAACATATAACATTGAACACAATATTCTTTAATGCAATAGCATGTGTAATGTTTCTCGATTAGTATTGATTACTGACGCAAAACCAATTGCTAGGATATGAAGAAAAAAATTACTTGTTGCTGCCTCACACATTACATCCATTCTGTATATACTAAAATAATATGTTGTTATATTGTTGATCACTGTAACACAAGACATAAACTATTATGGATGTCACTTTTCAAATAACGATGTTATAGTTGTTTTCTCATTTCAACCATTGAACTTAAAAGATCATTATTATAAAATTAAATTTCATGTTGTTGTTGAGATTTAAAAAAAAAAAACTAAAATCAACACAAAAAAAGCAAGTCTTTTACATTTTCGATATTAAAGGCACGAAAAACTTCAACTTAGTTACTAAAGTTTTACTTTATGCATTATTTGATCCCTATTGGTCTAGAATTTTACGTTATGACATTCTACTTTATTTTTATGATATTTAAACCTTGAAAAATTGAAAGGGCACAGAGGAAATCATTGAAAAAGAGAGAGAGAAAAGAAAAGTTTTGGTTGGCATCATAAAAAACCGATCTCGGGGTTCATCTTAAAAAAGAGAATTCAATAAATATGCTTTTTCTTTTTAAACATGCCTTTTGAACCGTGAAAATTAAAAGATTTTATTTTTTTAAAATTAATTTTGATCCTTTTTATTAATTTTTTACTATAATCTAAATTTTTATTTCTTATATTTATATTTAATTTAAGTTCTTTAAACTTCATTTAAAATACGAACCTTAAATGATCATGTGCTCACTCTAAAAGAAAAAAACAATCAAGCTTCAAAATTAAATTTCTCTTGTCCATTGTATTGAAATTTACATGTTGAAAATTATATAGTTTTTTTGTATCCCATTGCGTAGTATGTTAAAGTTTTATTTAGTCTAAATTTGTGTTGAAAGTTCATTTCAAAGCCCCTAACTCAAAATTACAATCAAGAAAACATCAGTAAAAAGCGACCCTGAACAGATTAATTTAGCACACAATGCCCTTTGCTCTCATAGCATTAGCCTAAATGAAATCATCTTATGTCTTAATTACAAGCTGACAGAATTCATTACAATTTAATTTTCAACCGAAACATTACACATTCTGTTGAATAAGAACTATATATAGTTTCTGCATCATCGCTTGCAATAGTTAATTCTTCTTGGATGGCTCACGTGGGTGCATTGCATAGTACGTCTGAGTGGCGGTAAGAGCCAAACCAACAGCGGCGGCAGCAAATGCAATGAAGGCCCAAGGACTATGAAAATAAGTTTGCTGCCACTGAGCTACCCATTTCTTCACGATGCTCTCACACTGCTCATTTATCTCTCTTTTAACATCATTATAAACACTAGTATCAGGTTCAAGAAAACTGCCCATATGGTTGAAGAGATCCGCAACCTGCTGGTCAGGTCCATGGAAATTAATAATTATGCCCTTTGATCGCAGCTCTTTCACGTCATCAGAATCGTCAATCAGCGAATCCATGAAACATATGTAAGAAGTGACCCGAAGTGGATTGAGTGCAGCAGATGTCTCGTAGGCCACTAAGTTGAAGAGCATGGACTTTGTTGACTCATCTATGGTAATTGAAGGAAGCTTCAATGTTCCATGGAAAGATGATGACTTGAACTCGACATCCGTCAAAGCACTTGTCTGACTAGACATGAAATGGATTCCCACCTTCTTAAGTTCCTTGGCAGAATAATACAGGTAATGGCCACGCCTTCCTCGAGCAACAACTGGCTTGTACTTTGTAGGAATGAATTTCTTAAGACAAGTGGCCAAATAAGACAAGCAATGGCCGCCCACCTTCTTAAGTTCCTTGGCAGTATAATACAAGTAATGGCCACACCTTCCTCGAGCAACTGGCTTGCACTTTGTAGGAATGAATTTCTTAAGACAAGTGGCCAAATAAGACAAGCAATGGCCGCATCTTCGTGAAGACGACTTGCCTTTTATGTTGTGAGGACCTACGAAAAGAAAATATAGAAGTTGAAGAAGATGGGCAGGTTCTTCATCAGGCTGCCATTGCGAATCATATCCTGAGGCTTGCCTCCCCTTTCTTAGTAGTAACCACAGAAGCCAAGCTGGTATCAGCAGACATAATTCCATCACGGCAAATGCTGGTACCATGCTCAAGAAAACCAGGTCATGATTATAACTGCTAAAAGTGCGTGATAAAACAAATGGAAGAGCAATTGGAAGAAACATTAACAGGAGACTAACGGTAGACCAAAGTAATTTTCGAGTCCGCAATGGTTGATCTTTCGGGTTGAGAATATGGAAAAAAAGAAAATCATTCACATGTTTCATTCCATGATTGGTTCCATCTTTTTCGTACCTCAGACTCGTCAGTGATTTCAGGACTGGAAAAGGAATCTGGTTCTCCAGTAATAACAAATCCCGCTTCACACCAGCAACTTGCCGATCAGTCATCTCTAAATTTTCATAATTATGTGTCACACAATGGATGAATTGGAGAATAAAGCATCCATCAAGAAACATCATCCGGGTGAATTGCTCGTCATCATAGCCTTTCATGTCGATCTCGTTGTAAAATTCTCTTGCGTTTTGGATACCCTTTTCTACTTCTCTGTAGACAAGTTCTATGTTTTTTCCACTATCTAGGATGAATTGGCGAGCCATCGAAACCTTCGGAATCTCCTCTTCTCTGAGATTGTTATGATGACCCGGAGAGTGATAAGGCCCAATGGAGACCATCAAGGGACTGTAGCATTCCTCGTTTTCAATTCTAAGCTTGTCTGAAACTTTCGGAATCTTTGGCCCGAGTGGCTGGTTGTTCTTAGTGTCTTTGACCTCTCTCATTATGAAACTAAACCACGAAGAACGCTCATTCTTTTTCGGTGAGTAATTTCCTAGTGTTTCATCCATCTTCAGCTCTTGAGGTTGGTTGTTATGAATCCCTTCCTCTTTGTTGATCAATGGATCAACCCTTATTTCACTTAGATGTGTTTCAGACATTGTTGACACAGACTACTAAGCACCAGCTATGATCATCCGGTGTTGGGGGCTTGATCAAAGATACTGGTAGCTGAGAGACAACATTAAAAACGGTACGAAATATCAGAACAAAATATCCACAAAACACATAAATATGCAATTAAGTAGCTGTGCTAGAGTAGTTTTGAACTTACAAATGACCGGATTTGGTACAAGAAAAGGCCTCTTCTTTCAAGGTGGCTCCTTATTCTCCTCCGTTGTCTTACAAAATCAGCACCTTTTGCTTCTTGTATCTAAAAAGATTATATCTTAGTTGTTTCTATATATTGCATTCAGCAATTCCTGTACTTCCATTCATCATCCACTCATAAATACATGCACATCCATCCATACATACATATATAAGAAAAAATATAACAATCATCAACAAGAAAAAAGTATTATAGGATGGCAACGCATCAACACTCTACTAGAACATGACAACAAAAAATCATATACCAGCATGTGAAATCATTCAGAAAATCTCAACTTAGATTTTGTGGACAATAACAAAAGAGAAAGGGAAATGTGCATAGAGACAGCTAGCAAAGACTAATTTGAAAAACAACAAAGAAAACATCAAAATCACATACGACATGTGTCATCATAGAATTTATCAACTTAGTTTTTATGGACAATGACAAAAGAAAGGGAAATATGTATACAATCTGCAAAGACTGATTTGAAAAGCATCAAAGAAAATGTCACTATCATATACCAAAATGTTGCATCATAGCAAAACATACCACATCGCTCTCTTTCGACTGCCATGAGATAGATACTACGGATTGATAAGATAAATCACCTAATATTTAGTTGGTTGGGCTCTTTTAATTTCTTTTTTATTTAGTATATTTGACATTGCAATAATATAGATTTGGGCTTGCCAGCTTTTTTTGTCTTCCTGTTAATGAAGATGTTGAGTTGTCAAAGAAATATTTAGTTGCTTAGTTGATGCATAGTTTGGCATAAAAAAAATTAATTTTATTGATTTATAGTAATTAAATTTTTGAAAACTGAATTTTAAGATTTGACAACTATGAAACCCCTTTAATTTTCTCCTATTAGAAACTGGGTTGCAAGGGGCAGAAAAAAAAATTTAGGCTGTTTTTATTATTATTTAATTTTTCTTTTTCAATTTGATCTTTTTAGATGTGGTTTTTTTTTAATTAACTAATGATTTATTTTTGTTGCTTAGATATAAGGATCTCAAAATATCAAAGAAAAGTTCCAAAGCACTTGGTTGATGCTCAATTTGTTAAAATAAAACTAAATTTTGTTGATTTGGAGCAATTAAGACCATTGTTTTAAACTCGGCCCGACCGGCGGGTCGACCCATGACCCGGACGAACCCGGACGAAATCTGGTTTTTTTTTCAAATATGATTTTTCTCTTATACCCCTTTTTTTTATATTTTTTTAGTTGGTTATTAACACTTTTTAAAGTTCACTATATAAATATTAGAAAAATATGTTGTTTTTTCAATGTGAGATTTGAAATCTTTTAATATATATATTCTATGTTCCTAGGAAAAAAATTATTTTTTCAATGTGGAATTTGAAGCCCTTTCGTATATATACTCTATGTTCACAAGAAAAAAGTTATGTTTTTTCAATGTAAGATTTGAAACCCTTTAGTATATATACTCTATATTCCCAAGAAAAAAATTATTTTTTCAATGTGGGATTTGAAACTCTTTCATATATATACTCTATATTCACACGAAAAAAGTTATTTTTTTCAATGTGGAATAAAAAAACTTTTGGTTTAAATACTTCAACTTAAAAGGATAACATAATATCTTTTCAATGCGGGATAAAAAACTTTTAGAAGTATTCTTTTAAACTTTATTATTTACAACATGTATGATTTATATTCACATGAATTGTTTCTTAATTTTTTTATATGAAATATTAAAAATTTTAATATTTTTTTTAATTCTTCTGGGTTGACCCGGGACCCGACTCCTTGGCCGGATCAATTCCTATATCAGGTTTGATAATTATGGGTCAAATTATATTTTTGTACAAAAAAAATAATATTTAGATATTAAAATAGAGTTAAATAGTATTATAAAAAATTATTCATGATAAATATGTGACATTGCGATCGTGTGTGTAATGCACGTGCCTACAAGTGATGAAAGTCGCAGGGCTCTAGTGGCACATGAGGTAGCGAATCATCAAAATTGGCTACCCATGAAAAATAGATAATGCATCCCCTGTTATTCATTCACTCGATATTTGGGCTTTAAAACAAAAAAAAAATGGATTCTTTCTCTTAAGAAGAATTGTAGACTTATGTCTTAACTTTTTAGAATGGTATATAATACATAAAATGAAATTGTATAACTCTTATTATAATCTAAAAACCAATCAGTGCTCAGGTTTGTCTAGGATAAACCAATCAGTGTTTGAACTCTAAGCTCAATCCATTGTTTGTCTCCTTATATTATCTCAAATTCAGGTAGTTAAATATCTGAAAAATATACTGAACCTTCAAAAAGTAAATTATTCTCAAAGATACCTAAAACTCTAAGATAACTTTCTAAAAATCACACAAAATACTTTAAAATAAAATAAAAATGACTAAAAATATATGTGCAATATATTCCCTTGTCAAAAGCAGAGCTTTGAAACATTGAAAATGCAAGCCTGCTAATCTGGTGAACAGTTGCAGCAGTGATATAAAACACTATCAAAGGCTCTCTCATTTTCCCCCTTCTTTTCTTTTCTATTCAAGGGGGTTATACCAAGAACAGTCATTGCCATAGAAAATAAATGCCAGGCAGTTTTAGAAGCAAGGTCCGCTGCAAGTTCTCTCCGTAGACCTGCTGCCACTCCATCAGCCAAAGTTTCTATAGGTATATGTAAGCCCTCTTCCACTGATCATTTATGCAGAAAGAGAATTACGCTATAGCAAAATGCAATTATGCAATCTCTATTTATTTAAGCAGAAAAGCATGTATAAAACAACAGAAGGTATGTAGTGCATTTAGCTTGGCAGATTTAAGAGCCTTACTGTAAATATAGACGAAGGCAGTATAAATATTCCCCTCTGCAGAAGCATCATACCTTAGACCAGTAATTGCATCAAACAAATTTTTCATCAGCTCTCCATATATTTCCAACTTATCCAAACAATTTAGCTATTAGCTCTCCATCTTCTTCAGTCGCAGCTGCACCCAAGCTCACAACTGTTCATAAAACAAGTTAGAAATCACCTTTTCCCAAATTCATACAAAATTGTAAGTTCAGAGGTGCATATTATCACACAAAGAAGATGAATGAAAGCATTTTGAGAAACAAGACAAGGCCAAATCTTTCAGCTTCTAAGTTGTTCATGAAGACAAAAACTAGACCAGCATCATGATCTGTTAACATATAACATTGAACACAATATTCTTTAATGCAATAGCATGTGTAATGTTTCTCTATTAGTATTGATTACTGACGCAAAACCAATTGCTAGGATATGAAGAAAAAAAATTACTTGTTGCTGCCTCACACATTACTTCCATTCGGTATATACTAAAATAATATGTTGTTATATTGTTGATCATTGTAACACAAGACATTAACTATTATGGATGCCACTATTCAAAGAACGATGTTATAGTTGTTTTCTGATTTCAACCACTGAACTTAAAAGTAGTGTTTTTAAACCCGGCCTAGTGGTTGACCCGACCCAAGGCCCGGGTCACGGGTTTTGAACGGGTCACCAGGGTCAACCCCTTTTTTTATAAATCAAAACGATGTCATTTTGGTAAAAAAAAATAGTCAACGGGTTGCAACCGGATTTTTGACCAGGTCTTGTCGGGTCACCGGGTTGGCTGGGATTTTAATTACCCCTATTTTTTCACAAACCCGGCCTGGTTCTAGACTCGGGTCAGCCGGGTCCCGAGTTGACTCGTTGGGCTGGGCCAAGTTTTAAAATTATGTTTAAAAGATCATTATTATAAAATTAAATTTCAGGTTGTTGTTGATAAAAAAAAAATTAAAAAAAAGAAGAAGAAGAAGATTAAAATCAACACAAAAAAGTAGCCCTTTCCATTTTCGATGTTAAAGGCATGAAAAACTTCAACTTAATTATTGACGTTTTACTTTATGCATTATTTGATCCCTATTGTTATAGAATTATACATTACAATATTGTACTTTATTTTTAGGATATTTAAACCCTGAAAAATTGAGAGAGCACAGAGGAAATCATTGAAAAAGAGAGAGAACAAAGAAAAGTTTTGGTTGGCATCATAAAAAAACCGATATTGGTTTCAATTGGTTCGTTTAAAGAAAAGAATTCAATGTGATTTTTCTTTTTAAACCGTGAAAATTAAAAGATTTTATTTTTCTAAAATTAATTTTGATCCTTTTTTATTAATTTTTTACTATAATCTAAATTTTTATTTCGTAATATCGATATTTAATTTAAGTTTTTTAAACTTCATTTAAAATATGATCAATCTTAAATGGTCATGTGCTCACTCTAAAAGAAAAAAAACAATCAAGCTTCAAAATTAAATTTCTCTTGTCCATTGCATTGAAATTTACATGTTGAAAATTATATACTTTTTTTTTAATCCCATGCATTGCGTAGTATGTTAAAGTTTTATATAGTCTAAATCTGTGTTGAAAGTTCATTTCAAAGCCCCCAACTCGAAATTACACTCAAGAAAACATCAGTAAAAAGCGACCCTGAACAGATTGATTTAGCACACAATGCCCTTTGCTCTTATAGCATTAGCCAAAATGAAATCATCTTATGTCTTAATTACAAGCTGACAGAATTCATTACAATTTAATTCCCTTCCCGAAACATTACACATTCTGTTGAATAAGAACTATATATAGTTTCTACATCATCGTTTGCAATAGTTAATTCTTCTTGGATGGGTCACGTGGGTGCATTGCATAGTACGTCTGAGTGGCGGTAAGAGCCAAACCAACAGCGGCGGCAGCAACTGCAATGAAGGCCCAAGGACTCTGAAAATAAGTTTGGTGCCACTGAGCTACCAATTTCTTCACGATGCTCTCACACTGCTCATTTATCTCTCTTTTAACATCATTATAAACACTAGTATCAGGTTCAAGAAAACTGCCCATATGGTTGAAGAGATCCGCAACCTGTTGGTCAGGTCCATGGAAATTAATAATTATGCCCTTCGATCGCAGCTCTTTCACGTCATCAGCATCGTCAATCAGCGAATTCATGAAACATATGTAAGAAGTGACCCAAAGTGGATTGAGTGCAGCAGATGTTTCGTAGGCCACTAGGTTGAAGAGCATGGACCTTGTTGACTCATCTATGGTAATTGAAGGAAGCTTCAATGTTCCATAGAAAAATGATGACTTGAACTTGACATCCGTCAAGGCACTAGTCTGACTAGACATGAAACGGATTCCCACCTTCTTAAGTTCCTTGGCAGTATAATACAAGTAATGGCCACGCCTTCCTCGAGCAACTGGCTTGCACTTTGTACGAATGAATTTCTTAAGCCAAGTGGCCAAATAAGACAAGCAATGGCCGCATCTTCGTGAAGACGACTTGCCTTTTATGTAGTGAGAACCTATGAAAAGAAAATATAGAAGTTGAAGAAGATGGGCAGGTTCTTCATCAGGCTGCCATTGCGAATCATATCCTGAGGCTTGCCTCCCCTTTCTTAGTAGTAACCACAAAAGCCAAGCTGGTATCACGAGACATAATTCCATCAAGAAAAATATTGGCACCATGCTCAAGAAAACCAGGCCATGATTATAGCGTGATAAAACAAATGGAAGAGCAATTGGAAGAAACATTAACAGGAGACTAACGGTAGACCAAAGTAATTTTCGAGTCCGCAATGGTTTATCTTTCGGGTTGAGAATATGGAAAAAAAGAAAATCATTCACATGTTTCATTCCATGATTAGTTCCATCTTTTTCGTACCTCAGACTCGTCAGTGATTTCAGGACTGGAAAAGGGATCTGGTTCTCCAGTAATAACAAATCCCGCTTCACACCAGCAACTTGCCGATCAGTCATCTCTAAATTTTCATAATTATGTGTCACACAATGGATGAATTGGAGAATAAAGCATCCATCAAGAAACATCATCCGGGTGAATTGCTCGTCATCATAGCCTTTCATGTCGATCTCGTTGTAAAATTCTCTTGCGTTTTGGATACCCTTTTCTACTTCTCTGTAGACAAGTTCTATGTTTTTTCCACTATCTAGGATGAATTGGCGAGCCATCGAAACCTTCGGAATCTCCTCTTCTCTGAGATTGTTATGATGACCCGGAGAGTGATAAGGCCCAATGGAGACCATCAAGGGACTGTAGCATTCCTCGTTTTCAATTCTAAGCTTGTCTGAAACTTTCGGAATCTTTGGCCCGAGTGGCTGGTTGTTCTTAGTGTCTTTGACCTCTCTCATTATGAAACTAAACCACGAAGAACGCTCATTCTTTTTCGGTGAGTAATTTCCTAGTGTTTCATCCATCTTCAGCTCTTGAGGTTGGTTGTTATGAATCCCTTCCTCTTTGTTGATCAATGGATCAACCCTTATTTCACTTAGATGAGTTTCAGACATTGTTGACACAGACTACTAAGCACCAGCTATGATCATCCGCTGTTGGAGGCTTGATCAAAGATACTAATATCTGAGAGACAACATTAAAAACATTACCAAATATCAGAGCAAAATATCCACAGAACACATAAATATGCAAATAAGTAGCTGTGCTAGAGTAGTTTTGAACTTACAAATGACCGGATTTGGTACAAGAAAAGGCCTCTTCTTTCAAGGTGGAGTTATTCTCCTCCGTTGTCTTGCAAAATCAGCACCTTTTACTTCTTGTATCTTAAGAAAAAAATATCTCAGTTGTTTTTATATATTGCGTTCAGCAATTCCTATACTTACATTCATCATCCACTCATACATACATACATACATACATAAAGATATACATGTATATCATATATATATATATATATATAGGATACTAACGCATCAACACACAACTAGCTAGAACATTACAACAGAAAATCATATACCAGCATGTGAAATCATAGAAAATATCAACTTAGATTTTGTGGAAAATATGCATGGAGACTGCAAGGACTAATTTGAAAAACAACAAAGAAAATATCAAAATACATAGGAACATGTGCCATCACAGAGAATATCATATACCAACATGTGGCATTATAGAAAAAATACATTACTCTCTTCGACTGCCATGAGAGACGGATTAATAAGATAAATCAACTAATTATATAAGCCATTAGATAATTAATTACGTACGTGATTATTTGATTCACTACATATTGAGTTTAAGATATAATTACTCAAGTAATTACGTAATGATGTTGATACCTACTTGTTGTGTTCCAGATAATTGACAAGTATGCTAACATGTGTCAATACAGGAAACTAAGTTGTATTCATACGAACATTACAACAAATATTATATTAACAAAAGCCTTAATGCCTAGGGATGTTGACGAGTCAAAGAAATATAGTTGCTTAATTAGTTGATGGTTTTTAGTAAAATAAAATTTTATTTTATTGGTTTAAAATAATTAAAACTTTGAAGGCCAAATTTTAAAATTTAGTAAATATTAAGCCCCTTTAATTTTCTCCCGTTAGGGACTAGAAAAAAATTTAGGTTGGTTTTTTTTCTAATCCTCAACTTTAGGTTGGTTTTTTTTCTAATCCTCAACTTTTTTTTTTAATTTGATCATTCGAGATTATTTTTTTTTAATTGACTTAATGGTTTATTTTGGTTTCCTAGATATTGAGATCTCGCAATATCAAATAAAGGTTTTGACATTTGGTTGATGCTTGGTTCGTCAAAATAAAACTAAGTTCTTTTGATTTAGAGCAATTAGGACTTGAGGGACCAAATGTTACTTTAAAACAAATACGGGGGACTAAAGTTAACGTGTAGTTGAAGATTGGCTAGCGCGTGCTTTGTGATGAAAGTCGTAGCACTCTAATGGCACATGCGGCTTCTCTAGTGATGAAACACCGCCTTCTACAATTGTGTGGGAAAATTCACAGCATGATCTTCTATCTTGAGAAGAGCGTGTGACATAAAGATCAATAGTTTGTCACCAACAATATTTTTTTTTTCTCTCTCTCTCTCCTCTCCTCAAAACTCATTGTGATTTATTCATAATTCAGAATGGATCATCATTCTTTTTATTACTATTTTTTTTCTTTTGTAGAATTTGTTTTTTTCAATTTCAATCTTCAATCTAAAATTTTAAGTTGTCCTCTCATTTGTTTTTCAAATCATATCCTCGTTATTTTAGTTTTTATATTTTGTTTCTGGTCTTTTGTAAAATTGATTATTTTTCAATTTCATCCTTTAATATAGAGTTGGTTAAGAATTGAGTTTTTTTGTTTTTTCCGATATGGTAATCCTGATCTTAAGACCTGGGTCACTGGTTTAAAAGGTTTATCTAGGTTGGCATTGATCTTTTTTTTTAGGGTTGATTTTTTTCACTAATTTTCTTTTTCAAATTCATCATTCGACATTGGATTTTAATATTATTTTTTTAACCATCAACATTGGGTTAGTTTTATAATTGAGTTTCATAATTTTTTCTCAGTTTACCTTCTGTTTGGCTTTCTTATTCGCATAATCCAGGTAGTGAGGTTTGGTAAGTTTACCCGAGTTTGCAAAGTTTTTTTTCTTTTATTAATTGATTTTTTTTTCAATTTCACCCTTCTAAATTGGATTTGTTAGAAATTAGGTTGTGTGATTTCTTTTTAAATTTATTTTATATTAGGTTATCTCAGTCTCATGACTCAGATTTTATGTTTGGCAGTCAATCTCAAGTTGAATCGGGTTGGTTTCTTTTGACCTTTCTTTCAAAAAAGTTCATTTTGCATTATGCTGGTTATGGATTGAACTTTGTCTTTTTTTTTCTTTAGACAAGCACTTACTTTTTTTTATTTAATTTGACCGATTTATTATTGTTGCTTTTTTTCATCTAATTAAATAATACCAACTTATTTTATCTAATAGACCCGAATTACAAATTCTTCAGATTTCTTTAAAACACATTTTGCAGGATATAAGCATTTTTTTTACAATAAGAAAAAAATTTATTCTAACCCACGTCATAGTGCATACTATTGGAAAAAGTGAACTAGATAGTGTTTTCGGATTAAATGGCAGAGTTGATCAAGGAATAAAGGCAATATTAGAAGGCTAGGGTTAGGTTACTTGTAAAACTGTTTTATTAAAGAATTGTTTCAATTAAAAAAATTAAACTCTTGTGTTAGATTTCATTAATAATTTCTTTTATTTTTCAAAATATTTTTTAAAAATGAAAACTCTCTCTATGTAAAACTTGCATAGTCCTACCCTTATTTATTTGATTATTAAAATTTTAATATCATTTCAAGAATATTTAAATCAAAAGGCTTAATTTGATAAATAAGATTCCATGATTGTTTTTATATTATTGTATGATATGTTTTAATTCATTGCTTAAAAACACTCTTTCGTGGATTTGGGCACGAAAATCTGTGAGCTGATGCTTTTCTTTTCTAGATTGATCCCTCGCATTATAACATGATGTTTGGTGATTGCTAAATTCAAATGTGAATTAAGAAATTAAAGATTAAGAATGTTTTCTAATTAAAAACAAGATTTCCGAAGATTTTACAATTTAACAAAGTCAAAAGACCCCAGTTGAATCAGATTAGAGGTCAGATTAAAGGTGTGAAGTTGACAGCTTCAACGCCAGATGATCGGATCTATTTGAAATTATTACAATAATTATAGTTTAAAGTATTTTTTATTTAAAAATATATTAAAATATTTTTTTATTTTTAAAAAATTATTTTTAAGATCAGCTAATCAATATATTAAAATGATTTTAAAATATATTAAAAAAATTAATTAAAAAAATTTAAAATTTAAAAAAAAACATAATTTTAACACATTTTTAAATAAAATGGTTATCTTTCTCATGAAAGTCAATGAATAGTCAGGCATACGTTGGGCCTTCAGTATTATAGGTTTTGGCAGCACGTCACTTGAGCTAGCATGTGAATTGGCCCTGTGCAGGCTCATTCTCAGTGTAACATGAGATTTTTAATACAGATTTTGCATATTTAAAAACAAATATATTATTTATTATTTAGTGATTGTGTATTCAATGATTTATTTTAATAAAATAATTAAATTTAGGTCTTAATCACTACATCATATTTGATTAATATATAATATAAAAGACTTAATCTAGGACTCAAAGAGCCTCTAATAAACTAAAAAAATGAGAAATATATTATTTACTTATTTAATTTTTTATTAATTTTATATAAAAAATTCTTAGGATCAAAAACACATTTAGCATGTCATGTCCAAACCAATGCCAAACACATCGTTAAGTTAGATTTTGCATATTTAAAGATAAATATACTATTTATTATTTAGTGATTGTGTATTCAATGATTTATTTTAATAAAATAATTAAATTTGGATCTCAGTCCCTAAACTATATTTGATTAATATATAATATGAAAAGGTTAACCCAAGACTCAAAGAGCCTCTAATGAACTAAAAAAATGAGAAATATATTATTTACTTATTTAATTTTTATTAATTCTATATATAAAAGTCTTAGGATCAAGAACATCTTTAGCGTGTCATACCCAAACCAATGTCAAACACACCCTTAAGACAGATTTTGCATATTTAAATTTAAATATACTATTTATTATTTAAGGATTGTGTATTCGATGGTTTATTTTAATAAAATAATTAAATTTGGGTCTCAATCACCACAACATATTTGATTAATATATAATATGAAAGGTTTAATCCAGGACTCAAAGAGCCTCTAATGAACTAAAAAAAATGAGAAATATATTATTTACTTATTTAATTTTATATTAATTCTATATATAAATGTCTTAGGATCAAGAACATATTTAGCATGTCATGCCCAAATCAATTCCAAACACACCCTTAAGACAGATTTTGCATATTTAAAGATAAATATACTATTTATTATTTAGTGATTGTATATTCGATGGTTTATTTTAATAAAATAATTAAATTTGGGTCTCAATCACTACACCATATTTGATTAATATATAATATGAAAGGCTTAACCCCAAACTCAAAGAGCCTCTAATAAACTAAAAAAATGAAAAATATATTATTTACTTATTTAATTTTTTATTAATTATATATATAAATGTCTTAGGATCAAGAACATATTTAGCATGTCATGCCCGAACCAATGTCAAACACACCCTTAAGATAGATTTTGCATATTTAAAGATAAATATATTATTTATTATTTAATGATTGTGTATTCGATGGTTTATTTTAATAAAATAATTAAATTTAGGTCTCAATCACTGCACCATATTTGATTAATATATAATATAAAAGGCTTAACCCAGGACTCAAAGAGCCTCTAATGAACTAAAAAAATAAAAAATATATTATTTACTTATTTAATTTTTTATTAATTATATATATAAAAATCTTAGGATCAAGAACACATTTAGCATGTCATGCCCAAACCATTGCTTTAGACCGTAATTTTATATATAAGAACATACGATTTACACTACAAATATAGATCGATGATATGTTTTAAGCTATTTAAATAATTATCAGTATAGTATGATACAATTTAATATTATTAAATAATATGAGATAATAATTGTTGTTATCCATTTTTGGATTCCCACACAAAAAATAAAAAAAATACATGTAAAAATATATATTCAGAAGGAATCCAAAAAAAATAATATGAGTGAGAAAATGATGCTGGAATGCCCATAAAATAGCTAGAAATTGGTTGAGGAGGTTTAAAAATACAAGAATTAAAATTTGACAGTATATTTTTAACTGATGAGAGCCCTGTTGATAAGAAAATTCAATTTGAGGAAGAAAATTCTAAAATCAGATGTTTATGGACTCAATTAAATTTTATCTAAGGTTTAATTGAATTTATGGAGGGTTTGATTGCAAGAAAAATTGATTTTTAAGTCAATTTAGGCTTTTATTGGATGAAATTAAAGTTTTAGGGTCCAATTATAATTTTGAAGAGTTAATTTGGTCAAATCAGGGATTTAATTGCATAATTATTGAAGTTTGATGGTCAATTAGGGACTTGATTGAAACAATCCGAAACCAAGGACCAATCCGGAAACGGTGCTAAAATCAAGGGACCCAATTAAAATTTATCCGGGGTTTTGATTACAAGATTGTAAAAACATCCAAGGACCAAATCAGAAATATCATTTAAATTTGCAAAACGGTGTCGTTTCACTGTTCACTGTTTTCTTCATCCGCAACTGTTTCATGCAGCTGGCTGTTCACTGCCTTCTTCATCAGTAACGGTTCCATGCAGCTGGCTGTGAGACATTACAGCAGCAACAGCGCCAATTCGTTTTAATTATGGGGCATGTGTCACGGCTGTCATCCCTCTGCAAACGTTATCAAGCTGGCCATTACCAGCACAAGGTCTCTGGCCTATAAAAGCAGAAGAAAACAGAGGGGTAGGGGGAGGAGAGGAGAGCAGAACAGAGGGGAGACACAAGACAGAGAAGGGGGAAGAAAACGGAGGAGGAGGAACGTAAAGAAGAGAAAATGACGAGACAAAGAGGGAGGGAGAGAGCTGAAGAAAAAAAGAAAACACAGGGTGGGAAAGAAAAAAAATAGAGAATTAAAACCAGGAAAAAGAGCCGAGTGAACGAAGAACAGAAGCACGCAGAAGGCAGGAGGAAGAAGAAGAAAATATAGAAAAACCGAAGCAGCGTCCCCCGCTTACCACCGCCCGTCTTCCTCTTCGCCGCCACCAGCGGCACCGCTAGCACCAGCAGCACCTCCACGAAGCCACTGCAGAGAGGCAAGAACACTGTTGACGGGAGAAACGAAATACAGAGGAAACAGACAGCACGGCGAAGCAGAGGAGAGAAGAAAGAGAAGCAACGTCTGCCACCACAGCTGGCTGCCGCGACAACAACGCCACCGTGAGCCTAGCTACCAGAGCATCTCCATTCCAGGTAACACTCTTCTCCTTCTTCTCGTCTGCCCGGTTGGTCTCTTGCATGCAGAACGTGTACTGTTCACGTTTCTGCAGCAAGGAAAATAATTAACCGTGCACAGTAACCAGTTACATTGTTTGTTTCGGGCTGGAACATCACCCAGCCCACGGGTTGAGTCCAGCCACATGGACCGGGCTGGCCCAACACAAAAAAAAGAAAATTTTCTTCAAAAATTATTTCAAAAATCTGATTTTTCTACTGAAGGTTGCTTAGTATTAATTTGTATTTTTATACCGTAAAGATATAAATTTGATATTAAAATACCTGATTTTTGTCAAAACATTGCAAAAAAAATTATTAATTTTTTTTTTATGTTTTCATGCATACGGCCAAGTATCTCAAAGAAAAAAAATCATATCATATTTTCATACAACAAAAATTCAAAAATATATATTAGCATGCATTTTGACTTTAATAACCAGTTTATTAAAGTCACGAGAACTAGGTCAATATTTCAAAAATTAAAAAAATAATAATATTTTATTTTCTTTTAGTATCTGAGGTTACGACCTTATACGTAAGACGTATTACGGATATTAAATTTTTTTATTGACGTTATAACGGTTAAGTTTTACTCGATAAGATAAGGATCTCCTTACTTAGGATGACTTTTCTTAAACCATAGATGGACCAACAATTAGAAAACATGACAAGATCTTAGATTTTATCAGACAATAAAACAATGCAGCTTATCTTAGGTAAGACGTATTTGTGGTGCTAATACATTTCCTTTACACAACCGGTCCCTGTACCCTGTATCTGAGACTAGTTAGGGTTTCTAGTAACCAAAATATTAGATGGCAACACCATTCTAATTTTTTAGTGATAAGAGGTAAAAATTATTTGTCTCCCTATATTTACCAGATAGATAAAAGATAAAACATATAAGGATGGATGTTTTCACTGCGACGCTATACGCGTGCAACAATAATCAAGGACCTAATTTAATATGATTTTATTATCTCTTAACTTTTAACTTTTGGCTTTTATTAACTTATTTTTAAGCATTTTTAGAGTTTTGATAGCCAAGATAAAGTTTTAATGAAATACTGAATTGTTAAAGTTGATTTAAGAATATTAGTTTATATTATTATGGGTTTGTGTGATGTATAAATAGTCACATGTTGAAAAAACAGGATTAATTTATTTTTTTTGGAATTATATTGATGTTTTATTCTATTTTTTAGTTAGAGATAGATTAATTTAAACTTGTATACTATCTGCTATCTACATGTACTTTGTATTCTCGTATAACAATAAATAAATAGTGTTGAATCCTAATTTCCTAAGATAAGATGATATATTTAGTTATTGTTAAAGAATAAATTATATATTAAAACTTATTAATCAAATGTTCATCTCACAACTCTTATTTTTTTAATTAAAATTAATTTATAGCACAAAATAACCATAAATTTCAAGTTTAAAGGATTTTTATTTGAAAAAAATATTTAATTGAAAATATAAATTATATTTTAATGTTGCACCTAACAATTTAATTTTATATTTTATAAAATTAAATATTTTGACATTGATTTTTGTATATAATTATGAATCAATTAACTCTTAATCCATGTGCCACATTTTACCAAGAAGTGATCGAATGGCTACTCAAATTAACTACTCCGCAGACCCAATCTTCCATCAATTTTACTTCAACCTTCCATCAATAAATCTCGTGGGACTTAAAAAATGCCACCACATATAAATTAACCTCAAGTAAAAAAAAACAAATCAAGCTTATATAACAAGCACATAATTAAATATAAGTAAAATATTTCAAATACAAACTTAATATAAACATTAATTGTTAACAAGTAAATTAAACGCATGATAAGTTAAGATCCAAATTTATTTACCAAACACATAATTAAACATAAAACTAAAATATTCCCAACACAACTTGATATAAACATTCCAAACAACTAACTTAAACATTAATAATTAAAATAATATTATTCTAAGCTCCTAAGAGATTTATAACAGGTAAGAGTCACTTCTCGAACAAAACTTGGCCATCACTCCCATTCCAAACTTGGCGCCTACGCACTGAAAATTGAAGATCTATTGCCTTCATCATCCATGACGTTAACCCTCTCATCTTAGTCCTGCCTCAATTACCGACCCACCAGCAAAGTTGGACCAAGCTCTGCTCTCAAAACATACATGTCAGCCACAGTAGTCTTTTAGCATTCAGTATATTTTCTCATTCTTCCATATAAAGTTTCTTCAAAGTAAATTCCTAATGCCCTATATTTTTTTTCTTTAAAAAAATTTAAAGTAAGAGTAATTATGGTAAGATAAAGGTTGTTTTTTAAAATATATTTCATTTGAAATGTATTAAATGAATATTTTTTATTTTTTAAAAATTTATTTTTTATATCAGCATATTAAAACGCTGTGAAAACACTAAAAAATAAATTATTTAAAGTAAAAAAATAAAAATTTATTTTAAAAAAAAACATTTTAAAAACATAAAAACTAACATTATATGATACATTACCTTCTCTCGAACCTTTCATATGCTCTAAAAAGATACTCATTAGCAGTGTGCACATAAATCAAACCTAATATCAAATCCAATAATAAGAGGGACCATTACAAGAAGAAGAAATCACATGAGATACATTGAATTAAGTCAAAAGTCTTTCATAATTATTAAGAAAGAATAATTAGTCAAACCAAATGGAAGCATCAAAATTGGTTACCCATGAAAAATAGAAAATGCATCCCCTGTTATTCATTCCCTCCAGCCTGCCAATATGTTTTTCGTTGCCCATGAGACGATATCTTGAAAATGAAAGCCATATAAATGGTAGAGGAGCAAGATAAGACAATCACATCCATTTTTAAATAGCAAAACAAGCTCACAAAGAGGAAGAAATGGCGGAGTTGTTCGTTAATCAGGCAAAACAATATGCAGAGACAAGGCCAAGTTATCCTCAAGAACTATTCCAATTCATTGCCTCAAAAACTCCCGCTCATGACCTTGTTTGGGATGTTGGCACGGGAAGTGGGCAGGCTGCTCGATCGGTGAGTTCTCTTGCCCTCCTCTGTCTCTTATCCAGTTCTTCTACCTGACATTTGTGTTGATTGCAATTCTTGATAAGACTAGTATATTAGACGACATATCAAATGCATGTTACTCAGCTAACACCAAGCATGTCATGTAGGACATTGTAGCCAATACCACGCAGGACATGCAGGACGTAACAACACGATTTGCACACCAGCCGCTTGCCACTTTGACAGCTATAACAAGATTTGTAAATACAACAAAATAAATCTGTTACATTTCTTCTCCCATTCTGTTATGAATATAGAACGATATAGTGTGTTAGAAGTTGTTATACTAAGCTGTATATAAATACAGCAGTGCTTCATGTAAAGAGAAATAAAACAGTGAATTATTTATGAAATACACAGTGAAGATTTCGTCCTTCATGTAAATTCTCTCCTTCTTCATCCTTTCACATCTTCTTCAATTCATATCATAGTATTCTAACCAATCCAAGTTTCTTAATTTCAGCTAGCTGGGATATACAAGCATGTAACAGGAACAGACACAAGCCTGAAACAACTGGAATTTGCACCAAAACTTCCCAATGTGAGCTACCACCATACGCCTTCAGTAATGTCAATGAGTGGACTTGAACAGACTGTGTCAACACAATCTAGTGTTGATCTAGTGACTATTGCTCAAGCCATGCATTGGTTTGATCTCCATGCATTTTACCAACAAGTAAAATGGATACTCAAAAAACCTGATGGAGCCATTGCTGCTTGGTGCTACACAGTTCCTGAAGTCAATGACTCTGTAGACTCGGTCCTCAATCCATTTTACTCCATTGATTCTGATCCCTACTTGGAACCGCAGCTTAAATTGATCGACGACAAGTATATGAGCATTGATTTTCCCTTTGAGCCAGTTGAAGGAGCTGATCATACAGGACCATTCAAGTTTGTAGCAGAGAAACTGATGGATTTAGATGAGTATTTTACGTACCTAAGGTCATGGTCTGCGTATCAAACGGCGAAGACAAAGGGTGTGGAGCTACTGAGGGATGATATGATTGAGAGTTTCAAGCGTGATTGGAATGAAGATGGGCACGACCAAAAAGTTGTCAAGTTTCCTGTTTACCTGACGATTGGCAAGGTGGGAAATGCATGAGATTGTAAATCAAATGGTTCACTAACTAGATAAATGGAAAATAAAGTCAGACTGAAAGTTAAGATGTTCCTCAATGAAAAGTACTCTGTTGATCACTGTAATGCTCATGGAATTAAAATGTGGTGTGTCTTGTCTCTACCCCTTGAAGGCTGCTGCTTAATTACTTTGTTTGAGTCAAAATGTCCAATCTTCCACCATCAATAAGTTGATATTCAACCAAACAGCTGAAGAATTAGCAGGGAAGTTACTGAAAAAATAGATTAAAACTGACGCTGGAAATGAAGTTTCTCTGGCAATCTATTCTTCAAAATCCGTAAGAAAAATTAAGAGTACAAGAACAAAATCATGCTTGAGTTCCAAAATTCCAAAAAATCCAAACCTTACTTTTAAGCCCCAGAAAGCAAATTCATCCCAGCACCAGAACTTCTTTCTTATTTTTAAGTTGTTTTAAATAAAGATAGCCTTGTAATAAGTTACTTTAAATAACTGCTTTCTCAAATCCTAGACAAATAGCTAGATAGATAAATGTTCATCCTTGTTTTATTTTTAAGTGGCATTTGCATAATGCAAATTCGTTGTGTTATTTGCCTTCTTTTTTTATATATAATTTGTAGCATGTTTGTCAATGGTAAAGATTTTTTTAAAATATTTTTTTATTTAAAAATATATTAAAATAATATTTACTATATTAATACATCAAAACGATCAATAAATACTAAAAAATTATTAACTTGAAACTAAAACAACAAATATTTTTTATTTAAAAATATATTAAAATAATTTTTTTTATATTAACACATTAAAACAATTAATAAATACTAAAAAATTATTAACTTGAAACTAAAACAACAAATTTTAAAATTAAAAAAACAACATAATTAGATCGCAAATGCTAAAAAAGTTGTTCATCGTAAACTAAACTCATTAAACACCACTTTCTTCACGAGCACTGTGACAAACTAAAGTCAGTTTATGGTCTCAACAACATTATACAGGCCGAAGACGTTGCTTTTTCTTGCATATATGAACCCAATCATGACAGGACTTCGGACCTCATCAAAAGATGGGCTTTCCTCATTAGGACGATATTGGAGCTGCTCTGTCAAAGTTGTAACAAGTTGAGCATAAATACACCACCCCCCACCACCCCCCCCGATAAACAGACCGAAAGATTTTCAGGTTCCTGTTTAAAATGTGATGTCCACGAAATTAGATTGAACCGAATCAAAGCTGGCAACGGAAATATTTTAATTTAAAAGTAGTGTTCAGTGGCAGAAATGAATGACATGTAAATTTTCTGCATCGCCATTACATAGCAAGCTGTTCTTTCTCTTCTTGTTCATCCATGGTATCACTAAGCGCCACACCTCGTCTCTGGCAAACAGAAAACAAACACACTAGAGCACAAAATCACCAAGCCAAACACCCCATATGACAAGACCTTGTTACTTCTCCCAGCAGAAATTAGAATTGGGCTAAACACAGCTCCAAATACAAGTGCTTGCCTTACCATCGACGAGGCTCCGTTCCTCACACATGTTGGAAACAACTCCAGTGTGTAAATCATTAGCATAATAAAAGCTGTACAGGCACTGAAGTATGATACCTGCTCCAGTCCAATTAGCACCACTTCCTTCCAGTTCATGACGCACATTATGCTGCAAATGCCACCTAATGTAGTGAGTGCAAGAAGAGATCCCTTTCTGCTCCATTTGCTTACGATAAAGGAAAAGATGATGTATGATGGTATTTCAGCTAAAGCATTGAATGCAACACTCAAGTAGATGTTGAAGCCCAAGTTTCCCACTGCTAAAGGCATGCTGTAATACACAATTCCAATGCCAAAACCTGTTAGCATCACAATTAACAACCTTTGAAGAGCCCATTTTCTCACGAGTAAAATCTTGATTGGTGAGTAGAGGTTAGTTTTTGGTGCTTCCTTTTCGAGGGAAATGTAGGGTAAGCACAAGTTCAGGCTTGTTGGACCAAGTCTTTTCAATATTGCCATAGCAGCTTCTTTGCGGCCTTGCAAGAAAAGCCAGCGGGGAGATTCCAGTACTAAAAGATGAACTAGTACACAATACAAGATGGATGGAGTTGATGTCCATACATAGATAGTTATCCATGAAGAATTTCTGTTTATATACGCTATACCTGGCAAAGATAATAGCCCTAATGCAAAGGAGACTCCAGCAATGGTTCCCATTTGGCCACGCCATTTGCTTCCTACCTTTTCAGTGGCTAACACAAGAGCAGTTGCTCCAATTGCTGCTCGGCCAAATCCACTTAAGAATCTGAAGGCAGAATAGATCCATACATTAGTGGAGAAAATGGTCATGAGAGAAGCTATGGACATTGTTAGACAAGAAAGTGTTAGCTAGTTCTTTCTGCCAAGAGAAGTGTCAGCGAGTGTGCCTAGAACGAAACCACCAAGCAAGCAACCGAGAAAGAAAGACGATGCTGGCAGGCCTTTTATGAAGGAGCTTGCACATTCAAGATCCCAATCCGATATGATTGTCTTGCAAGTGTGTCCATTCCAGGCCCATGAAGACCTGGAAAGGTCACATATGTTAGCACTTGAGTTGCACATGCCAATGTTGATGCAGTGCCACGCCGGTTCCGAGTCTGCGTAGACACTAATGAATGTCTGCTGAGCATCAAAGAACCTTGATAACAATACAAGGGTGGATTGAACTAATTGGGTCCATCCAAAATCTCCTATTACCCTTTCAACAACCGAATCAAGAGACGCCTGAGGTTCATCGACAGCCGAATTTTCTGGCTCCGTCAGAAGGAATGGAGGCAACAGAGGGCTGGAATCTGCCATGCTGTGATCCTGGTTGTGCTATCAACTAGCAAGTGTACAACTAGAACTAAAAATGAAGGGGTGTGGATACATGGCGGAGACATTTTGGTTCACTTAAAAGTCTAAGAATGGGACCAAATGCCTTGGATTTGGAACCCCACTAAAAGATTTAGTTCTCCCACAGAGGCTTTAGACTTTCGTTTCAGAAAATTTTGCCAGGAGATGAATTTAATACTCAAGCTTTAAGTGCAGGAATCCACTTTGGAATAATTAAAAACACAAACAATGACAGTCAAGCATGAAACATGTGTTCAGAAAAGAATGCCATTGTTTTAGTTCCTTCCACTTTCCCAATTCCCATCTGCTAGCATTGGAATTTTTTTTACTTTTCCTTCGAATAAAGAATGATTAGAGACTGTTGAATCAGTTCATATGTTCACCACCCTTCACAGGTAGGAGATTGAGTTTGGAGTACAGTAACAATTATTTTTTTAGAATAATTTTTGTTTAAAAATATATTAAAATAATATTTTTTAGTTTTAATATTCACATATTAAAACAATTCAAAAACATAAAATATAAATAAATTTAAATAAAATAAAACTAAATTTGAACCCACCTTTATTTAAGCCCTGTTCCCAAATGAGAAAGTGTCTTCTTACTGCCAGTAATAAAAACTCTGATGTAGCTTTATAAATAACACCTTATAAATACTTCGGACACATCATAAATCTTCAATTCTTAAACACAAATTCATATAAACAGTTGTCCCCTTGATTTTTCTGAAGATTGTTAGGAGATATTTGAAAATGGAATGATGGAAAGTATTTTAAAAAATATATATATTAAAATAATAATTTTTTTATTTTTTTAAAAATAAATAAATAATTTTTTTTTCTTAAACACAAAAACAAATACCGTATATTTTTTACATACCACACTAATTAAAACTTTGAAGATGCTTTTTTAAGATATAATAAAGGGTATTTTTTTAGTCGTATTCCGCTTATTAAAAATTTAAAAGTAGTTTTTTTTTCTTTTTTCATAAGAAAAGTTAGGCTTTCTTTTTAATCGGAGATTCGTCCATTTTGAGACCGGTCTCCATTAAAATTAAATTTATTCTTTGAATAATGTTTTTTTTTAAAGCATTTTTTAACAAATTTATACATATTCTCAAATAATGTAAATCACAAGTTTCAAATCTTACAAAAAAAAACTAAAATATCTTTGCTATTTTTGACCCGTGATATGGTTTAATAACTTTGCTATCAACCCTAAATAATTGTGTAATATAATTTAAAAAAAAAAAAAAAAACACTGTCTTTCCATCCTTTTACCTAAAATTGAAGTTATAGAATAAAAATCACATCCATACAAAAGTCAATTACTTAATCCTTAATCTCTGCTTACAAATATCTCTTCTTCTCCACGCTCTCCATCTCTTACAAGCCTTTGCCTACAAAACTATATACATAAACCAAACTAAACCCAGCACGAACCTGTAAATATAAAACAGCCCTTTAGTAAACGTACCACAACCCCTCCAAAACAACATTTAATGGATGTGAAGATCAGAGAGGTCTTCGAGTCCGTCGGTTCCTTCTTCACCGGTGATGATCATATCCCATGGTGCGACCGTGACATCATTCATGTAAGTATATTTGTGGGTTCTTGAGAATTTGTTGTTGATCATATGGGGTTTGGTAATTTAGCAAAAGTCGTTGCCTTGTTTAGATATATAGACTCGGATTTCTTGTTTTACATATGTTAGAATGCTTAACCATGTTGTGGTTTAGAAAATATTGGTATTCGTGATGCTGGAGTTGATTGTTATGACAGAAAGATTAAAACTTGTGGTTTTTTTTTTTGAAATTTTTTCTTTTGGTTTATGTAAGGATTAATGATAGATGTTGAATATGAGAGGAATGCAAGGAAAGGGTGAAAGTTTTAAGATAGAGAATAAAGGTTTTTCGTTTTTTTCTTGTTTTTGTTTTGAAGTAAGAAAATTGAGGGCAATAGAAATCAATTTTGCTAAAAATATAGGTCCCGTCTGGAGCCGGTTCATTTTGTTTGATTATGGTCTTTGTACCCCTTCAAGACTCTTAATTCATTTTTCTTACTGGTTTTGGAGGCATTTACAATCAGGTTGTGTAGATTTTGTGTGCTTGACAGTTCGTCTATATCATCATTTTTTTCCGGGAATGGAATCATGTCACACTGCTCTTTTGCTTTGGAATATTGTATATGCTTGCTCTTGCTTTCTTCACTGCTACTTGTTCAGCTGAATGGCCGTCTCCTGATGTTTTTCCTTTGTATATTTGAAACTTAAGATTCGTTTAACTTTAGTGTCCTAGTTTGCTAAAGAAGTTCTGTTATTGTCCTTTGTCATGGTATGTAAATACTTTAGAGCAAGAATTGCGAAATCTTTTTTATAAAAATGGAAAATGAAGTGTTGGAATGCTTTTTCTCTGATGTTGCATGTGTTTCATTCAGTCCCAACTCCCAGGTCTTTAGCATTTATGTTGCCTTTGCTACTTAAAAATAGTAAGGACCTATAAGTTGTTTTGCTGAATCAATAGTTATTTCAATTTTCCATGATTTTGTGTTTTGGTTAACACTCTGTCCTTTTGATGCCAGGGCTGTGAGAGGGAGGTTGCAGAAGCTGCTGAAGGTGACTCAGAGGAACTTAAAAGGGATAGCATTATGCGATTGTCATGGGCTCTTGTTCACTCTAAACAACCAGAAGACGTGCAGCGTGGGATAGCTATGCTTGAAGGTAAACGACAAAAATTGTCTGTCATTTTTATCTTACCGCATCCAACTTCTTCTTGCTGATGTCCGCATGCAGGACATATTAGAGAAAGTTGCTCCTTGTGTTTCTTTAGGGAATAGATTGTGTTTATTTGGGATTTTAGGGGTTGGCGCAAAATTGGTAAATTATTTGAGGTTTAAACATGTTTGGAGAACAGTGAAGTTGGTGGCAAAGAGTTGATGATTTGAATCAGATTAAGCTACTAGTTTTCTGGTACAGATCCCAAATTTTGAGTTGTGTGGCTTGCTTCCAGAGGATTAAATAATGAGGAAAGCCTTGGATTTGTACCTTTTGTAATTGGAGAAAATGGATGGGATTCTACTGCATATACTTTTGGCAGCTTATCTGCAAATATGTATTAGGTAGAATCCTTGCTTGTCTGGATGGTGTTGGCTTTTCAGCCACCATAATACTGTCCCTACATCAGTAGTTTTTAGCATGCTTCATGCCAAGTTCCCTTCACTGGAACAATTCAAAATAGTAGTCTTATAGTGATTGTATTCCTGATGAATTTTTAAAGTCATTTATGAAGTTCACTATGCTACCACAGTTTTGCAGAATAATATTTTCTGCAACATGCTTTCTTCTTTTGGTATCAACTGTAAGCGATTGAAAATGTTGACTTCATGAACTAGCTAACTAGCAGGAATATTGAAAGGGAGTCCCTAGATAGACCATTGCCTCTTGCATGTAATTGCTTCCATTTGTGAGCTAATTCGCTCTTAAGTTTGTATGTGTCTTCCATTTTAATTTTCATATCTTTATTTAAAATTTGCGTGCTCTTTCTTGAACTTAATACCCTTTGTTGCAGCATCATTGGCAAATAGTAGCTCGCCTTTGCAACAGAGAGAGAAGATTTATCTTCTGGCTGTGGGATATTACAGAAGTGGTGAATATTCAAGGAGCAGGCAGCTGGTGGACCAATGTCTGGAGGTCTCTTGTGTTTATGTCTGCATAAGTGCTGTTTTCTTTTTGTTTTTTGCTTCTTTATTCTGAATTTCAACTTTTTGTAGATTGCACCTGATTGGAGGCAGGCTTTGGTCCTGAAGAAGACACTTGAAGATCGAATTGCCAAAGGTATGCTCACTTTGAACATTTTTACTCTCATGATAGCATTAATCTGAATAAGTTTCAAAGGTATTTGTCTAAACAATGCTGAAAGTGTTTGTCAAAATGCAGATGGTGTTATTGGAATAGGCATCACTGCTACCGCTGTGGGACTGATAGCTGGTGGAATTGCTGCAGCATTCGCTCGCAAGAAATGACAACTCTCAATCCCATCAATGTGCATAAAAAATATTTTTTAAAAAGAGCAGCTTTTTTTGTTTTCAACTTTCTAAATAATTTTAGATTATGAACAGTAGCATCACTCAGTTATATCTATGTTACAACTGCTATATTGTTTGTAGACAATAGCATTACCTAAGTAGGAAGCTTGAGCTATGAGTTGATTCTGCCATATGGCCATGTTTGAATCAATAACTCTCTGTACCTAGATTCTTGTATTTTGTATAGCAGCAGCCTTGGAAAATTTGAATTTGCTGAAGTGTGTGTGGACTTGTAGTTCGTGTAACATAAAGCAAGAGCAAGATTGAAGAAATCTCTGTTGATCTCCATACAGTGCAGGATTGTTTCTTGTATATGTTAGGATGCTGGACCAGCATTGTTATAGTATTTTATGCGTCGTCCTATTTTTTTATGAGAAAAGTTAGTTTCTTTTGATATAAAAGAGTCACAGTCATGATTGAGGGGATTACAAATAAAGTGTGGGGTGGTTCCTGATTCCCGAATCCAGGTTTATCACATTAATCGTTTCCCTAGGCCTATTATTGCTCGACTAAGCTGAAAA
>Ga0325414_1000435_pt1 | contig 33603 bp, 29 predicted proteins | sample PopdelMetagenome_8_FD_206183 | JGI IMG/M metagenome (GOLD analysis project Ga0325414, IMG submission 206183) | Populus deltoides microbial communities from Bellville, Georgia, United States - Leaf-PdKOR-R3 | ecosystem: Host-associated > Plants > Phyllosphere > Phylloplane/Leaf | place: USA... | reverse complement strand
AAGCCCATGTATGTCTAGGCTTAGAAGGCCAGGCCCATCTATAGCCTTAGAAGGTCGCCTTGTCGCCTTAAAAAAACAGGTTAGACATATTTGATCCTTTAGAAAGAAGTCCAAGCATGTTTGATATTTATTTTTTTAAGAGATATACAATGCATCATCTATTACAAACACATTTCGATCACTGAAAAATAGAGATCCAAATTCTCAAACCTTAAAAATCTATGTTCAACCTTTTTTTCACCTAAAAACACCCCTTAAAACATTATCAAAACCTTAATAACTTTATTTAAATACCCAAAACATGGTTTATTTAGTTTAAAAATACAAAATCAAATCAATTTTTTTTAACTCCGATCTATATTTTTCAACATGATTAGAGATCCAAACAACATTAATCGAACTCCCATCATTAAGATAAAACCATTGACACTAATATTGGTCTTTTTGGCAATTTTCTCCCTTCTTTTCCAACATCAAGGAATCAAAATGTAAAATAAATAAAGTTTAATAAGAAAATTATAAATGTTATAAACTATAAGGACCAAAGTATAAAATATATTTAAGTATAGAATGAACATTGCAGTGAATAATAAATTACTAGTGTGAGGGCAATATCCTTATGAACAATAGAAGTTTGTTTTGTTTTTATTTATCACTATGATGTGCACTATATAAAGTGTTTTATTATGATGTTTCATAATTAAAATTAGATAACAAAAATTCTCTTCGATGACTATTTTTGATGTTTATTCTATGCATGAAATAAGGATAAATGTAGCTTCATATGTGCTAACAAATGGTAGCATTTTAAGTCTAATTCTAGCAAATAAATGCTAATATTAATCTCCACTTCTTTATTTGTTGCAAATTGGAGGTTTGAATCAAGACTTCTTGAGAGATAGAGCGTTGAGTACTAGTTGATTGATCTTTTAGCTCATGGGCATGATTTGATATCATATCTTTTTTCCAATTTGATATACATTTGAAATTACAATCAATTGATAGAATTGCAAATATAAAATAGTTAACATTATATTGGTGGTTCACGCTACGTTGCAGGTTGAACCAAAAATATTTTATAGCTTGAAAAAATGTTCAAGCAACGTAGGTATATTTTAAAGAAGTAAAAGAAATTCGCAACTCGGATCACAGATCCGACTAGATCAAATAAGATGGTATTATTTAATTAGATGAAAAATCAATGACAATAAATCAATCGAATTAAATCAAAATAAGTGATCATAATAATTGTTGTGACGTGCATGACATCGAACGACGAGTCTGCCTGCTAAGAGTGTGTTGAAAATAGGGTTTAAGTATAATCATAAAATTATAATTATGAGTTCATGAGTTGCTAGTATTATGGTTACTAGAAAATAAATGGTCTGGGTAAGGGACTAGTTGTGCGAGGAGAAGTTGCATCATCCTAGTACACCCTATCTAAGATAAGTTGTATTATTGTTTGATTGTTGTAAATCCCGAGAATAAACTTTTTTTAAAAATACAATAATAAAAGGTGGGAGTTAAATGTGTGAAAAAAATCAAATAAATTCAATTACTAATATGAGAATAAACTTTTTTTTTCAAGATTTTCCTTCTTAAAAAAGGAATTAAGTGTTGTGAGATCAATGCAATGAAAAAAAAGGTTTTTTGCACAAAGAAATCATGGCCAAACTTCACTTTATTGATTTGGGAGAAAACTAAACACATTAAACATAATATCTCTTTTTAAAGTCGGAATTCACAGGTCTGGCTAGATCTTCTCCATCCATTCTAGACAACTTCAGAGCTCCTCCCGAAAAACCCTTCTTTACTACATAAAGACCCTTATAATTTGACGCCCATTTGCTTTGATATTTTCCTAGCAAAGACAATATTTTCTTCAATACTAGATCCCCTTCTTGGAACAAACGAGGTCTAACTTTCCTATCATATGCCTTGACCATTCTTTTCTGGTAGAGTTGATGATGATAGATTGTAGAAATCATTTTCTCACCGATCAAGTTTAGTTTTTCATATCTCACTTTGGTCCACTCGGCATCTTCTAGTTTGGAATCCACCAACACTCTTAACGAGGGGATTTCCACTTCCAAAGGCATCACCGCCTCCATCCCATACACCAAAGAATACGGGGTAGTTCCCATCAAGGTCCTGACTGCGATGCGATGCGATATGCATGAAGAGCAAATGACAACATCTTAAGCCAATCTCTATACGTGATTACTATTTTCTGGATAATCTTTTAGACGTTCTTATTGGCGGCTTCTACTGCGACTTTCATTTTTATCCTGTATGGTGAGAAATTCAAATGCTTGATCTTCCATTTGGTACAGAGCTTCACTATCATTTTGTTGTTGAAATTCTATGCATTATTGATCACTATCCTTTCCGGCAGACTATATCGACAAATCAAGTCTTTTTCTACAAACCTCTTCACCACCTTCCGTGTTACATGGGCATATGAACTGGCTTCTACCCATTTTATGAAGTAATTAATAGCCACGAGGATGGATTTATGTCCATTGCTGGCTTTCGAGTTAACAGGCCCGATCACATCAATTCCTCACATTGCAAATGGCTAAGGAGATGTTAGATTAAATAGAGGAGCCGAAAGTGCATTGGCCTTGTCACTGTACACTTGACACTTGTGACATTTCCTGACATAGTCGATGCAGTCTTTCTCTAACGTCACCAAAAAATAACCAGCCTTTTGTATTTCCCTTGATATCATATGCTTGTTAGCATGAGTTAATCAAACCCTTTATAGACCTCTCGCAATGCATTTTTAGCATCTGTCTCATTCAACCACCTTAGCAGGGTTCTGTCAAATAATCTTTTATACAAAATCTCTCTGTCTAAATAGAAATCCATGGCCACTCTTCTCAAGGTTTTCCTATCCATCTTAGAAGCTCCCACCGGATATTCTTTATTTTGCATAAAATTCTTGATATTGTAGTACCAAGGCTTTCCATCTATCTCTTCTTCAACTGAGCAACAGTGAGTTGGGTAATTTATGATGTTAATATGTACATGCAATACCTTATGCCCGAGATCAATTGTAGCCATAGCAGCCAATATAGCCAAAACATCCACAAAATGGTTCCCTTCTCTTCTTAGATGAGTGAATTTTATCTCTTCAAATTCTTCTGCTAGTGTGGATAGATATTCCTGGTATGACCTAAGCTTTCCTTTCTTGGTTTGCCATTCCCTTTTCACTTGATAGATAATCAACATCGAGTCACCATATACATCTATCTTTCTGATCTTTAGCTCTAATGCAGCTTTTAAAACGAGGATACAAGCCTCATACTCAGTTGTATTGTTGGTGCATTCAAAATGCAGTTTAACTGAAACTGAATAATGCTTTTTGTTATGAGAGATTATTACTATGCCGACCCTATTACCATATACATTCATTGCCCAGTAAAAAAAATGGTCCACCAATTTGTCTTCTCTTCTTCTTCTTCTTCTTTTTCTTTTATTGATAATATATCTTCATCAGGGAAATCAATATCTAAAGGCTCGTAATCTTCAATAGCGTTAACAACTAGGTGGTCAATAATTGCACTTCATTTTATGGCTTTCTTTGTAATATACACTATGCCATATTCTGTCAATAAGACCTGCCACCTTGGAATTCAGTTTGAGAGATAGGGCGTGTTATAAATATACCTTAGAGGATCCATTTTTGAAATCAACCGGGTGATATGATACAACATATAATGTCGTAATCTTTTTGCCGCCCATACCAGCGTATAACGAAGCTTTTCTATCACAGTGTATCTAGACTCACATTCAGTGAGCTTCTTATTTAGGTGATAAATAACCCTTTCTTTCTTTCTGGTTTCATTATGTTGACCCAGTACACATCCTATAGCTGCTTTAGTTACTGTTAGATATAATATCAAAGGTCTCCCTGATATAGGAGGAATAAACAAATGTGGATTCTATAAATAATGCTTGATTTTATTAAAAGCCTCTTCACACTCCTCATTCCAAGTCCCACAATTCTTTTTCCTTAGTAGCCAGAAGATAGGTTCACATATTGTTGTTAGTTGAGCTATAAATCAAGCAATGTAGTTCAATCTTCCCAAGAATCCCCTTACCTTCTTCTCTATCTTAGGAGGTGGCATAGATTGGATGACTCTCATTTTATTAGAATCCACTTCTATACCTCTGTCACTTACCATGAATCCTAGCAGTTTTCCAGACTTTACTCCAAATGAACATTCTGCAGGGTTGAGTCTTAGTTCATACTTCCTCAACCTCTCAATTAACTTTCTCAAAACTTTGACATGATCTTCTCTCTTATTGGTCTTGGCAATTATATCATCCATATACACCTTAATTTCTTTAAGCATCATATCATGGAAAAGGGTCATCATGGCCCTCTGATAGGTGGCTTTACATTCTTCAAATCAAATGGCATAACCTTATAGCAATATATTTCCCAAGGTGTGACAAAAGTTATTTTCGCTTTATCTTCTAGAGCCATTTTTATCTGGTTATATCTAGAAAAGCCATCCATAAATGAATACATGGAATAATGTGCAACGTTGTTGACTAAAAAATCTATATGTGGTAGAGGAAAATCATCCTTAGGGCTAGCTATGTTCAAATTCTGGAAATCCATGCAAACTCTAATCTTTCCCTCTTTTTTAGCACGACAACAATGTTGGATATCCATTGTGGATATTTAACTACTTCTAGAAAGCCGACATTCCATTGCTTCTCGAGTTCTACCTTGACTTTGATCCAAATATCCGGGTGGGCTCTCCTCAGCTTCTGCTTGACTGGTTTATAACCTTCTTCCAACAACATCTTGTGAACTACAATTTTTGTATCCAAGCTAGGCATATCTTCATAAGACCAAAAAAAATAAAGCATTTGAATATTCTTATAGTAGAGCAATCATTTCCGCCTTTTGTTCACAAGTAATTAAGGTCCCATTTCCAACTCTTTCTTGAACTGATCGTTACCCACATTTATGGTTTTGAGTTCTTCTGCAGCAGGTTTTCAAGTTTGTTTATGTCACTCCACTAGCTTTATGAATTCCCTGGTATTGCTTTCATCCCACTCTTCTTCCATAGCTATCACATGTTCGTTAAAGTTTGGCCATTTGTTCTTGGTGCTAAGTGTATCTGATGTTATGGAAGATCTGTTTTCAGGATTTTTGAAAGCGAAAAGTGTTTGGTGTAAATGCACTAAAAAATATAATTTTGGAAAATACATGATCTCATTATATAACAAAAAGATGGGCTCAATGACAAACAAAATTTAGCTGACATCATGAGCCTTGATTGCCGACTAGAGAAAATAAAAGCAAACAAAAGTAATGATAAAAACATATTAAGACAAACAAAGTTGGTTTATATTTTGAACACTACCGGAGCTTCTTGGGTTACCCAGTTTTGAAACTTCTTACCCTCAGCCAGCTTTCACACATAGTTCTTGGCGGAGACTTCTTCCAGAGTGTAGACAGTCAGTTACGGAAATGCTTCATCTTCCTTCCCCATCCTTGTCTTCATGTCATCTCCTTCGACCTTACCCTACTCCATGGTGTTTACATTTATAGTTGACAGTTCTTGACTAAGGCTTTCCAATCCTTTATCAGGTTGCATTACATATATAGCCTTTGGGAACGAAACCCTAAAGGGAGGGATTTCCAGTTCTTCCGCTCAGGCTTTATTCCCTCAATCCTAACCATTCCTCTTTCCCTTCTCCTACCAGCAGCCCATCAATAATCTTTTTTTTAGGCTTATACCCAAGCCCAAATCTTTGATCAACATACTTCTTCTTTATGAGATTAACCCTTTCTGATATTTTAGTGATATGGCTATACTGAAATGGAATCTCGCTGTCTAAGAAGCATTTAGTCGCCATCCTTGATGCTTCTGAGGTCTTTGACCTTTTCAATATCATGTTCTCGGGGACCCACTCAGTGTTTATAATCTCGAAAGCATGGACATTCCCGTCCTTACAATCTTTAGCCTCAATGAAAGGTATGGCCATGTTCTTTATCATGGATACTGTTTCTTCAACTTTGACAGTTACCAGCATCCCATTCATGATATACTTCAAGCATTGGTGCAATGACAAAGTTCTCGCCCTAACTGTATGAATCTAAGGCCTTCCCAACAACATAATATAGGAAGGGTGGATATCCATACCTTGAAGCGTTACTAGGAACATTTGTGGTCCCATATATAGTTCCACTTCCAAAGTCCTAATTATCTGTCTAGGTGAGCCATCATATACTCTTGCCATCATGGTACTCGGTTTTATGTAAGATTCATCGACCGACATTTCTAGGTGAGCCAAACCATTGTTGATGAGCACCTTTTCTATGAGATAGTCTTTGCACCTAATAGTGATGTATAGGGGCTTGTTATGTCCAGTTCCTTCAGTATCTAGCTCATCTATTGTGAAGTACAAATAATAGGTTGCGTGGATTCTCCTCATCAGATGTTCCATAGTTTTCTGCTCAATGTCTTGAGGCACATAAGCCTCATTCAATACCTTTTGTAAGGCATTTTGATATGGCTTAGAGCTGAGTATCAATGACATAAGAGAGATCTTGGTCGGGGTCTTCTTTAATTGATCTACTATGCAATATTCGCTGTGTTTTATCAACTTTAAAAATTCATTTGACTATTTTTCAGTCATTGGCTTATTAACCTCTAGTTCCTTATCAAGATATACCACTTCTTTGCCTTTTTCTTTTCTCAGTTCTTTAGGTGTGAAGCACCAGCCACTCCGGGTCAGCTCACTGATCTCGGTTTGGAACAAATAAATAGTGGTTTGGATGTTAGAGGTATTGCCATAATTGTAGGGCATTGCATTGTGATCTCTTTTGTTTGTATAAGAAGGTTTAGTCAAGATCAGCTTTGGTGGCCCATTAACTGTTGGTTGGACCCTACATACTTCTGACAAATTATCTTGACATTTCATCATCCTTATCTCATGATTTCCCTCTATGGCTTTAATTCTCAACTCCCCTATGATCAACATTTTCGCAACCTTTTGGCAAAACTCAATGCAAGCCTCGATATGATGCCTCTCTCTTATCTGGAACTCACAATAATCACATCCCTCTAGATGATATTTGGTATGCATTTTTAAAAATCCTGATTGTACCAACATGTCATACAACCTTTTCATAGATACACTCAACACCTTGCTTTTATTACCGACTTCTATTATACCTATCCCGCTATTACTTGCAACATGATTAGGCAATGAGTTTGAATTAACATTGGGTGTATCTTCGAATGACACCTATCCTACTTGATGATCTCTAACAATCTCTTCTTAAAAGCATAATAGGTTTCAATCCCATGCCCAGGATTACCAGCATGGTACTCGCAAGTCAACTTTGGCTTGTACCAGATGAGGAAGGGTGGTTGTAATGGTAGTGCATGGATAGGAGCTATGTGTCCAATGCTCAACAGTTTGGTATACAAGTCTTTCAAAGGCATAGGTAGTGGCAGTAGTTGTTCTGAAGATATTTTGTAGTTTGTCTTTGGTGGTTGTTTTGGTTGTTTGGCTGGCTATTTATTCGATTAGGGAAAAAAGGTTTGATAAAGTTCATGTGCGCAAATTAAAAGGTAGGCATTTGCGGGTTTTGGTAATCCATTTTCTTGCCCTTGTACCTGCTTTCTAAGCTGTTAACGTTACCCTCTCTTTTCCTTCCAGTAAAACCTTTCTTCTTCAAAGGCTCAGTTGTGTGTCCAACTTTAATTCTTGCTCTATTCTTTCAGCTATGAGTACAATATCATAGAAACATTGAGATGAGCTACCCGTTAGATGCTCATAGTAGAGTACCTTGAAGGTATTGGCGAACAAAGTGTTGTGTCATCCCTCAACCTTTGCCTCATATGCCCTTACTGACTCTTGGCTTCTTTTCTCCATTGACATCAGACTTGTTCGATCTAGAGTAATTTCCAAGTTAAACTTGTACTGCTTAAGGAAAGCTTCCATCAAATCTTTCCAAATCTTGATCTTGACATTTTCTAACCTTATGTACCAGCTTAAAGAAAATCCTGCAGGGCTATCTTGAAAGAAATAGATCAATAATTTATCGTCACGGATTACTTTTGCCATTTTGTTGTAGTAGGATCAAAGGTGAATGTTCGGTCATTCCAAACCGGTGTATTTAATGAAATCTGGTATCTTAAAATCTTTTGGTATCATGATGTTCGGTACCAAACATACTTCAGCTGCTTGCATGGAGTCAAACCAGTCATTACCCTCAACTACCCTTAATCTTTCTTCTAAAATAGATAGCTTGTCATAGTTCTTCAAACTGGTGGACCTATTATCAGGAGGTCCTTCAGCTGTTAAGTCCACGGTGATTGGAACTTGAGGTGGCTGGATAGGGGTGATGGGCATAAAGTGTTGTTCGGTGGCTGAATTTCCCCTCAAGTTTTGAGATGCCTGAGGGATATGAGTTGCTGGTGCTTCTATGGGCGGTTGTGTGGATGTTCCTTCCCTATTATTAGCTCTTAGAAGTTGCTCGAGTAGGTCGGTCATCCGAGCAACTTCGTTTTTTTATAGATTCTAACTCGGTCTGATAATGTTACTTTAAATGAGCTCTTTCCTCGTTCTTGATCCTTGATCTTAATCGGGTGTGGTAGACTTTGGATGTGGAACCTATGCTTCGATCTGGTGTGCATATGATAAATTATAAACAAATATGTGATTGAAATGCGTGATGCATATGTGATATATATTTTTCTGAACTTATTCATGACTTTTTTAATCCTTCAGGCGAGATTTTTGAGTTGAATTGATTGTTGTAAAGAGGTGTTCGCCAAGTTCTTATCATGGTTGATTTCTAGAAAATATTAGAAAGAAAGATAGGTCTTGGCCTTTTTATAAATAAAAGCAAGTTCGTACATTGTAAAATAAAAAAAAGGCCATATACATTACTACCCTTAAAAGGCATTCTCTCTATTAGCTAAGTCCCTAATAAAAGAAGTGATGACTCCTATGTACTCCGGATATTCCGCGGCATCATTTCCAATATGGGTAGTTGCAACTTTTCCGCATAACAGACTACTTGCTCAACTTGTTTTGTCATGTGTCTTATCTTGTCATGGAATAAGGTATTATCTGTAATTATCACTTCGTTGTTGGTTCCTAAGGCCTCGTTGCTTCTTTCTAGTACTTGGACCATAGTCTCTAACCGTATCAACTTAGCCTTTGCCTTTTGTAATTCTTCTCTCTTAATATCCAGCTCGACTATTTTAGAGTTAATTTATACTGAAAAGTTGTCAATATAGTCTTGACACTCTTGAAGCTCTTGCTTAATCTTATTCAACTTTTCCTCCATCTTAAAATAATGGCTTATCAACTTCCTTAGTTCATCTTCTTAGATTTCTAACTCGGATTGTAAAGCCATTATCCATCCCTTTGAAGACTTAACTCTCTTATGGTAATCTCTCATATCAGACTCAACATCTTTCCTTGTGCTCATCTCTTCCCCAAAAGATTGATGTCTTATCCTAAGTGCAGGAGTGTCGAAGTAATAAATAACCCGGCAAGATTAAGGTCGAACCACATGGAGGTTAACTGTATAAACTATAAATAAAGAAATAGATAATAATAGAAAAGGAGTTGAAGAGAGCTTTGAGAAGTGATATTGATGTAAAGATTTAAACAAAGATAAAACAATTGTCAAGGTTAGAGGATCCATTAATGGTATTTCAAATAAATATAGTATAAACTCTTTTTATTACTTAATTGGAAACCACACACAAATGAGGTTTCAATCGGATTATAAATTATTAATATGATTACATTAGTTATCTTATTCGAATAATGCTAAAACTTGTAAATGTTATCAGGTATTCATGATGATAACTTATGTTAACAACAAATCAAGTTCTTTTCATAGCACAGGTGTAGGTTATACCATACAGTTGGGCTATGAAAGTGCCAAGTATTTGTTGTACCAAGGGTTATACAATATAAATCTAGATTAACCATTTAACAAGCAAAGTATTAAGAGTGAATAAGATAAAAAAATAAAAAACATGTTAGTATCAAACATTAAAGTCCATGTTGAGTTTATACTATACTTATTCTTACACCATTAGTGTAACCTTTTCACCTTGACATAATAAACTTAGTTAAACATAATGAAGAAGAGAAACATAAATAAACATGAGGAGAACATGATTATATAAGTATAGTAAAGAAAATAAAAGGCATGAACAAGAGATTAATGAAACTATAACATGAAATAAGACTAGAACATTAAAACTACAAAGAAAGAAAACAAGTAAGGAAATGATCTTGATCTGAAAACCAAGATGCCTAAATGCATGGCAAATGCCTCTTTTTATAGGCTAAAATTCAAAACTATTGATTTGATGACTAATTGTTGAGTGGGTGGCCACCTCTTGACTTGATAACCATCCTTATCTTCTTGTCTGCAGAAAACATCATTGCTAACATTAGAATTTGAACAAATAGTCTTATGAAAGTTCTGGGGAATTGTCTTAGCTTTCCAACAAACTAAGAATAAAGTCATTTGGACTTCTACAACTCGAGATATGGCCTGAACACTAAACATTGTCTGGGCTGTAGGACAGATTCTAACTTCTCTGTTGTTGCTATATTTGAACTTGAAAACGGTCCTTTTGAATCTTGGACTCTTCATGAAAGTTTTAGCCCTATGTCTTAGCTTTCTATCCATATAAACTAGACCTAAATCCAAGTTCTATAGCTCCAGTTATGATCCAATAACCGAATGGTGTTCCAATTTGAATTCAACCAGCATCTCTTTTCTAAGCTTAGTCCTCTCTTTGTCTTCTCAATTTCAATGGTTAAACTCATCAATCAATCATTTGATTTATGTGATAGGCCTGTATTTAAAATGAAAATTTACCATAAATTAAAAGTATCTTATATTATCAAACTTGTTATTATAAAACATGTTCTAGTTAAGGAGTTATTGATACTTTAAGTGCAAAATGATAATATAAAATCTTGATAAAAATGCACTTTTAAGTACTAATCAGCAAGCTACTAGGAATCTCTTTTGGAAAGACATCTTTAAATTCCTGTAAAAGAATTTTAACAACACTAGGAACACAGAAATCTAAATTATCAGAGTTAAAGTATGCCTCCTTATTCACAAGTAAAATCATAGACAATTTAGAAAGATAAGCATTTTTAAGATCACTAGATTTTACAAAAAAAATTAAGGTTTTTCCCCCATTTTTTCTACATATTTTTCTTTTCTCACCCTTTATTTCTTATCTCCACTCATTTTCTCTCCACTCTCAGCTCCCCTTCTATTTTTTTCGTTTTGGCCATGACCCTCCCTTAATTTTCTAAAGGCCGAAACTTTATCCCCTTTTGTTTTCAACTCATGGCTCACTTTATTTTCACTCTTCCTCACATTTTCACCATGTTGTTCGGCTTGTTCTTCCGCTTTGACCGAATCTGAGTGCTCCTCCTCATAGCTTTTCTTCAACTGGATATGATCTTCATACATTTGTTTTGGTGTTAGTGGGGCAAATGTATAAATTATACCATCCTTCTCCAATGAATACCTGTTTTTAAACCCATCATACTTGGCTTTTCTATCAAATTGTCAAGGCCTTCCTAATAACAGATGAGTAGCATGCATAGGCACAACATTACATAACACTTCATCCTTATACTTGCCTACTGAAAAAGAAATCATCACCTGTCTATTCACCCTAACAACACCACACTCATTCAACCATTGAAGCTGATAAGGCCTTTCATACCTTATGGTATTCAATCCCAACTTTCTAACCAAAGTAACACTAGCAACATTAGTATAACTACCACTATCAATGATCATACTACATACCTTATCATTGATTAGGCATCTAGTATGGAAGATGTTTTCCCTTTGTTTCTCCACATCCTCCTTTTTAGTCTGAACATTAAACGACCTTCTAATCACTAAAACTTTATCATCAACAACATACTTTAAATCACTAGCATCCTCAAGTGGTGGCATATCATCACAATTAGACTACTCACTAGTGGACACAATCTCTCCATCATCTCTTAGAATCATAACTCGATGATTTGCACACTCTGATGCATAATGTCTCAATCCCTGACACTTGAAACACATTATATCATGATTACGCTTCGGTTGGACTTCTCCCTTAAGTTTTTTTTATCATTGGTCGAAACCTGCTTCTTTATGGATATAGGTTCGACAGCTTTAGAAGTCACCAAGGGCTTCGATGGCACACCACCAGCTCTCATATAATTCATCTTCCAACCTAAAGAAGACCCCAAATAAGCTTTAGATCATGTACTGCCCTTCCTTCTTAATTTTCCTCCAACCGTAATGGCTAAATACACTAACTCTTCCAATTCAACATAAGATTGCAACTCCATAACATTAGTCATGTCTCTATTCAAGCCATTTAAAAACCTAGATATAGTAACTTCCTCATCTTCATTAATATTAGCTCTAATCATAGCCATCTCTAATTCTTTTTGATACTCCTTCACACTCTTACTACTCTGTGTAATCATTTGTAAATGATTAAACAACTCTCAATAACAGTGTTTAGAAACATACCTCTTCTTCATTATTGTTTCAACTCCTCCCACGTGCTAACTGGTCTTTCTCTATTCCTTCTTCTTTCTACCACCAATCTCTCCCACCAAACTATGGCATAATCAATAAACTCCACTACAACTAACTTAACCTTCTTTTCTTCAGAGTACCTATAGATGTCAAAAATCATCTCCACCATTTTTTCTCAATCTAAGTAAGCTTCTGGATCAGTTTTTCCCTTCAAGGCTGGGATTTTTAACTTAATACTACCTAAATTTCGGTCTATATCCCTCAAATGATCAAAATCCCCTCTATGTTTAAAATCCCTATGTGGCCGAATATGTTCGCTTCTTGGCCGATTCTCATACCTTTTTCCCCTATGTGTACAGAACCCACTACCATGGTTAAGATCATCCTCGGCTTCATCTGCAGAGTTTCCAGCAACACTCTCCTCCTTCCTAACTTCTCTACCCTTTTTACTACATCCCCCATCAAACCTAGTCTCTAATTTTTCAATCCTAGTCATCAGCTCACTAAACATAAATCCCACCTGTTGTTATATTCTTGAAAGTTGATCTTCTGGGATTTCACCCTTCTATTGTGGTACACTATTAGAAGACATTATTTCTCTTTTTTTTAAAAAAAACTGCACGAAAATCGCTAGCAATAAAAAAAGTCACATCTCACACACTCATGTTTCACACAAATTTATAGGCTTTTCACTCTAATATGCTCCCTACGCCTTTTCCACTCAAATTGCTTTTCTTTAGTTCTTGAAATCACTTAGCAACAATTCAGAAAAAAAAAACCAACTACGCTATGAATTTATAAATTTGATATAGACTCAAGAAGCAAGAAATTTACGAAACTAACAAAACGAAACTACGATGACAGATTCACGAGTAGCAATGCAAATTTATGCTAGTAATATGATGATTCGAAGACGCAAAATAAACTAAATTGAAGTAATAATACTAAAAAGATTTGCCATCCAAAATAAAAATTAAATCAAACAATGATAGAACCTAAAAAAAAAAGATAAAGAGCAAGACAAATTCCCAATGACCAATTTTCTTTCCCTAGCTCTCGGCCAAACTCTTGAATGTTGATTTTCTTCCTTTTCTTTGTTTTTTTACGGCAACAATCATAATTTTCAAGATCAAACCCCCCTTTTTTGTTTGTATACCAATTCGACAATTAAGAAAAGAATTCAATAACATATTTGTTTTATGTATATATTACAGCAAGATCAAGAATTCAACAAGAACACTACCTTATGATTTTGTGTTCAACAATTCAAGAATGCAAGAACCCTAATTTTTTTTCAATAAGTGTGGCTGAAACTATTCAAGAAAAAATAAAGAAACAAAGGACACAAATTGAAGGATATAACCCGTGATTAGATCTTCTCTGATACCAACTGATGTGAACCCTAGCGGAATTGAATGGAATTCACAAACTCAAGATCTATCTAATCCAAGTTTGTTGAAAATAGGATGATCTTATCACAATGAAAGACCTGCTCCAAGGCAACAAGACTATAAACCAACCCGATCACAACGCCTACACTTGGAGACGAGTAAAAGGAGTATAAATTCACAATAAAGATTGGTCAATTCTTTGAAGAGTTGAAAGTTTAATCAAGAACTAAGATTGACAACCAAGGTCGGTAAAATCAGAATATTAGCTAAAAGTTTGATCTAAAAATTATTCTCAAGAGTATTTATACTCCAAGCTAAAAACTCTAGTTTCCCTAATAGGTCACATATAAACTCAATTTAAATAATAATTAACCCAAGCTAAAACTAGCCCAAACTAATTAAAATAAAAAATTCTGAAACTCAAACAAGTGTTTCCTCATAAAATAAAGAAAATTTAATAGCCCATCTAATTTAATAAGACAAGTTTGGTTATTTTCGCATTCTGTCTGGCAGCAACAAAGCCCAACTTCAAATGGATTATTCTCTCTCGTCTTAAATAATTCAAAGACGTGCCATATACCGTTGGAAATGTATAAAAGTATAGTTTCCAACCAATTGGAATCACCTCAAAATTCGATATGTAGCTCTAGTTATGATAAAAAAGATAGCAAAAGGTCAAACTAACCAAATCTAGTCTTCTTCTCCCAATCCTTGTGTAATGGTCTTGGTTCCATTAACAAGCCTCTCTTGAACATAAATCTAATTAATCACGATTTACTTCTTATTATTTAATATCCTCTTGAAGTCCACCCTAGCCCAATCCTACCTTAGCGAAAGGTCAAACTGACCAAATTTAGTCATCTTCTCTCAATCCTTGTGTAATGGTCTTGGTTCCACCAACAAGCCTCTCTTGAACATGAATCAAATTAATCATGACTTGCTTCTTATTATTTAATATCCTCTTGAAGTCCACCTAAGCCCACGTATCTTGAAGAAGTCCATTGAAAGCCTTTTTGAACCTCTTAGCTCCAAGCCTTATAACTGGACTAACCAGAACCTCCAATGGATCTTTTGGTGCTTAGATCGCATCATTACCTAAGTACAATATTCCACCCTCAGACAGATAGTCAATTTGAAAGAACTATCTAGAAACTTGAAGATCTTATAAGATCATGTTTGTTGGACTTCAGGGGAAGTTGGTAAGATCTATTGCCATTAGTGGAGTTTACATATAATAATAGCTAACAAACATCTATTGGGATGGTTCCGTATGAAGCACTGCACATGAGGAAATGTCGTACCCTAATTTATTAGGATGAAGTAGGAGAAAGGAAACTCCTGAGACCTAAAATGGTACAGATGATGACTAATAAAGTGAGGACAATCAGACAAAGAATGAAGAAAGCTCAAGACAGATAGAAAAGTTATTCGGACAATCGGATGAGACCCTTGGAGTTCCAAATAGGGGATAAAGTGTTTTTGAATGTGACACCTTTGAAGGGTATCATTCGGTTTGGAATGAATGGGAAGCTTGCCCCGAGATGGATTGGCCTTTTTGAAATTATAAAAAGGATAGGGCCAATTGCTTATAGGTTGGAATTGTTCATATATTTGGATAAGATTCATAACATATTACATGTGTCTTTATTACAAAAAGCAAATATGAATCCCTCACGAGTGTTACAAAACCAGTCAAGATTGTGGATTGGGGTGAAAAAGTGCTAAGGAATAAAAGAGTTCCTTGGTAAAAGTATTATGGAGGAACTCTCAAGTAGGAAAAGAAAATTGGAAGAGGGAAATCGAAATCATGGAGAAATATCCACATCTATTTACCAACGCAGGTATGTAACCTAAATTTTGAGGATGAAATTTCTACTAAAAAGGGAGAATCTAAACCCCAATAATAAAATTTTACAAAAAAAAAACAATAATAAAAGGTGGGAGTTAAATGTGTGAAAAAATAAAAAAAATTTAATTACTAAGAGGGGATTTTAAAAGATGAAAAGAAGTACAACTCAGATAGTAAAAAAGGGGGAGTATGGACCAAATTGCAATTAAAAAAGAATGGGACTATAAACACCTCATTCTCTCTACCATGTGGCCGACTGCACCAAGACAAGAAGGAGGGGGGATTTCAAATTTTCCTTAACCAAAATCAGAGAAAAACACCAAAATTATTAGGGCTATACAAACTCTGAACTTTTAAGTAGAGAGAACATTCATTGATAAAGGAATTAACAAGGAAACAAATGAAGAAATTATGAGGAAAATGGAAGGAAAGGGTCGACTACATGCAAGGAGGGAGCAGCTAAAAATCTTAAACTAAATTTGAGTTGAAATTCAAATTTCCTCCAGAAAGGGCCCTAAACCTAATTGTGAAAACTAATTTAATATTTGATTAGGAATTGTGCACCAATTTTAGAATTTAAAAATTAGGGATCTTGAGTGAAATTTGGGGGAATTGCAGAATTTGTTGGACTTAGGTTAATCAAATTGTTATAAGTTGCTTAAATATAAAATTATACAAGAATACCATAGAAAAAAAATCAATGACCAAGAGACATGAGTGGCCGGCCATGTGAGGGTTGAATGGGAGGAAAAGAAATTGTGAATTTTGCTTGATAAACAACCTTTGTGATATGTTGTTATGATGTGAACAATGAGTAAATGAAACAAATAATTGCATGGAAAGGAAAAGGGGACCCTTGGTCCCCTTAGGCCAAGTTTCGGCCAAGACCAAATTGAAGAGAGAGAGGAAGAGTTTTGGGATGTCATATGTTAATGATGAATAAATTAGGTGTGGTAGAAAGTTCACTAATGAGGGAAAGCATGACAACTTGGTAGTATGGAACTTCGTGAGTCAAATGTGTGTGTTACATAAAGAGAAAACAAGAGTATTAACCTTATGTATAGCCTATGACATATCTTAGAAGGAGTTGCGAAATGCAGGAATAGTTGTCTTGAGAGAAGAAAGGGAAATGGTGATAATTGAAAGTTCATCTAAACACCATTGACAAAACTGGGCAGATTCATCACCCTACTTCTAGAGAGTATTCGGACCTAAAAATGATGAAATTTAGGGAAGGTTTCTCATAAGAGTTATAGCCAGGGATGTTAGCTTTCCAACGAGTCCAACACCGCTTAATTTGGAGCTCTATAACTCCAGGTATAGATAAATATATGAGCAGAGGTCGAGCTGCCACTTCTGCTGACAAATTCGGCAAATTGACAAAACGGGAAAATTTAGTCATGTTAGGGGCAGAATCTAGTTTCATTCCCCTCAGAAAATGCATAGCGTCATGTATTAACGTTTGAAAGGAAATAAAACATATTTGAAATTGAAATTGTGATGCTAGTTATGATTTGATAATGAACTATAATCTTAAGGGATGTAATGGAAACACAAATGTAAAAAAAAAATTGTAAAAAGGGGAATAAATATTGTCGTTATTATGCAAAATAATTGAAAAAACAAGCAAGGGACCCACAAATACTTTTAAAATGCCATTTGAAAATTTTGAATTTTTTAATAAATATTATTATATTTAATATATTGGGCTGAACTCGGCCTATCTATATGGGTGGGCTGAAACAGGTCCAGCCCAACTTAGACAGGTGGGCTGATTGGCGGGCAAACAACCTTTCTCTCTCTTGTTTTTGGGTTGGGCCGAAACAGGTCCAGCTCGACTCAATCAGGTTGGGTCAATTAGCGGCTGGACTCAGCCCAACCATCTGGGTTGGGTTACAAAGGGGTCCAACCTATTGTTATTAATGACATTTTTCCATTTGGATGTAGAATGTATTCTGCATACAAATGGCTAAGGGGGTTGGAGAAGAAAAAGAAGAGGAAGGCTTGCCTAGTCGGAGGAGAAAAGTTGCTAGAGGCATTCCTAGTGGTGCAGAGAAGTCTGCTGTATTGTTGGCGGCGTTAACGATGGCAGAGGAGGAAAAATAGAAACAGGGGAAAATGACTAATTTTTTTTCAAAATTTTGGCTTTAGATTTCTTCATTACTCAATGCCTGGAATCCACCCCTATTTATAAGGGGGTGGAAGAGGGACACTTTATCTCTTTTAAGGACTTATCTTAGCCCATGATTCGAACAATAAGGATCCTAACTGTTGGTTCAAAGTTGCTTTCATGGCCTGAAAAAGTTAGCAGCTAAAAGCTGCCTGAGTTGGCTACTTTGGGGCAGCGTTATGGCGGCTGTAGGGCCAATTGGCCGCCAAGATTAACGTTGGAGTGTAGTACAATGTCAGGCCATCATATTGGTGCATGGTTTGTTCGGTTTGGTTGAGAGATGAAGTATTAAATACCCCTGAAAAGTAGCCACCTGAGTAGTTTTTCGTGCAAAAAAAAGAAGAAGATGATGAACAGTAACAACAACAAGTTGTCTAATCAGTTCTTTTTTTTTGTATTGTTCGGTCAAAATAGACTATTTCATTTAAATGAAACGACATTGTTTTGGCTTTTAGGGTTTTAATTTAGGGACTTGACCAAAGTTAATTTAGTCCTTCAACTTTTGATTTCTTTTAATTGCACCCCTAATTGGCTGAAACTTTTAATTTTATGCAATTTTATCCTTGTCAAATTAACATCACCTCTGAATTTCAACACCTTTTTCATTGTGGTCCTTAGTCTTGGATTTATGCAAATTGACCATTAAACTTTCAATGCTCTTCAATTTCACCCATAGTTTCAATCAATTGACCCCTAAAGTTCGACGCCTTTTCCAAAAAGGTCCTTGGCTGTGAATGTTTTTAATTCAACCCCTAATTGACCCAAAAACTTTGATTTTTTTGTGATTTTACCCCTGATTTCAACCAATTAACTTTATAAAAATTAAGTTTGGTCCTTTAAAATTATAATCTTCTCAATTAAGCCCAAATTCAACTCCTAAACTTAAGTTTTCACCAATTAAGTCCCTAATAAAATTAAATTGACCCATTTAAAGTATAATTAAGTCCTTGCACTTAATTAAATCTTTTAATTTTACCCAAATTAATTCTTAAATATAATTAAACTCTTAATTTGGCCCATGATTAAATCAAACTGGTTTATTAAAAATCTAATTATGTCCTTTTACTTAATTTTTATAAAGATTCATCTAGTAATCATTTAATTTAACCTTGTATCTGTATTGTCTCTCTAGTCTTAGGTACAATGTAGTACGATTAAACTCTTAATTTTATCCAAAATTACAGCTTGATTTTTCTATATATTTGAAATCCTCCTCGACCTGCTTTTTTCGAATTATCATTCTTCTTGCTATTATTATTTATTTTTTTATTTTAAAAATGAAAAGGGGTAAATTTTAGGGAATAACCCAAAAATAGGTTATGACAATAATATGCATAAAAGAGCACTAACCAAAAGAAAAAAAAAATGACAAATCTTAATTCCTAGCCGACCCAATATGGAAGGTAAAAGTGGAAAACAAAGAAAAAAAACTGACACTGGTCAATCTGAGTTATCATGCCAATCCTATGAACCAAGTTATGTGACTGAGATAACCTAATATAAAGTAAAGAAAAAAAATTAAAAAACCTTGATTCCCAACAAATCCAATATAAAAGGGTGAAATAAAAAATATCAATTACAAAAAGAACAAAAAAATACTTGCAAACCTGAGTAAGCCCACTAAACCTCGCTACCCAAATCATGTGAATAAGATAACCAAATAGAAAGAAAAATAAAAAAAATCATGAAGATCAACTGTAAAACCGACCTAATATTGAATAGCAAAAAAAAAAAGAGATTAAATTGAAAAAAAAAAACCCAAAAAAAGCCTGAGTCAATTTAGGCTTACCCGTCAAACTCGTAGTCTAATTCATGAGATTAGGATAACCCTAAAAAAAAAAACCAAAGAAATCACGAAGCTTTTTTTTTTTAAAAAAAACCTAATTTTAAAGGATGAAATCGAAATTAAAAAAATCAGTGAAAAAAGTCAATAAAAAATACCAATTTCAATTCGGGTTAACTTTTAAAAGTAGTGACCCAGATCTTGAAACCGGGATCACCTCAAGATGAAAAAAAAACAATTTTATGAAATGATTCAAAACAAAAGATAGCAATTAAAAGAAAACAAACCAAATTTGAGAAAAATAAAGAGAGAGGACAACTTAAAATTTTGGGTTGAAGGGTAAAATTGAAAAAACTAATTCAATAAAAAGACTTAAAACAAAATTTAGCAAACAAAAGAATGAGGACATGACAATAAAATGAAAGGGCAACTTTGAATTATGGATAGATCAACGTGAATTCTGAGAAGATGAGAGAGAAAAAAGGGAAAGAAGAAAGAAAGTGTCGTCAGTAACAAATCATCGAGCTACAAGTCACATGTGCTGCACTAGATGGAAGTTTAAGTCGGGATGCTTCCAATGCAACCGTGGACGACGATGTCTTACGACCTGAGGAAGTCGTACATGCCACCAGAGCGCTATGACTTCGTTTACTTTATAGCAAATGCAATGCACGAGTCAACTAATCTTCACCTTCCCATTAACTTTAGTCCCTGATATTTGTTTTAGAATAAAATTTTGTCCCTCTATCTCTAATTTCACTAAATAAAAAAAATATTTTTATTTTGACAAAATAAGCGTCAATTCAGCTCCAAAACGTTTCATTGATATTACGAGATCCCTATATCTAGGTTAACAAAATAAATCATTAAGTCAATTCCCAAAAAAACAAAATTTGAAATGATCAAATAAATCATCATTGAGATGCTTTAATGATAAAAAAAAAATAGTTTTAAATTTGGCAAATTAAACATCAACCTATTAATGAAATATTTCCTCGACACCTCGACATCCCCTTTTGCAGGTAGTCAAAACAACATAACCCAAACCTATATTGTGGCAATGTCAAATGACTAGATTAAAAAAATTTAAAGGAACAAAACGTAAAATATTGAAAGAAAAATAATAATAATTATAAAAGAAATCAATGTGGATTGGGATGCTAGTAACCATTAAGGCTGAAAAGACAATTTCCATGATAAGGAATATAGTTGTACCATTCATTGAGGCAAAAGATTACGGCAATGAGAACATTCACACTTTTGAGATCGTGAACGCTGAGTGGGTTCCTGAGCGTACAATGCTGAGAAGATTGAAAATTTTAGAAGCAGCAAGGATGATAGTCAATCGCTTCTTTAGATATAGAATTCACTTATAGTTTGATCGTGACACTTGGATGCCAGAGTGAGTCAATGTGATGAAATTAAAATGTGTTAACCAGAGATTTGGGCTTGGATATAATCCTAAGAAAGACGATTACAAACATGTCACCATGATCAAAAGAGAAACAAGAATGGTGAAAATTGAAGGAATGAAGCCAGAAAAGGAAGAGTTTATCATCCCACCACTCTAAACGACCTTTTCAAGACCTACAAAGTTGATCAGATATGGCATAATAGACCTCCACATCAACGCTTTAGAATGTGAAAACAAGTAACAAATTAAGGAGATAAAGGTTAAAGTGGAGGATAAGATGCTACCACAACTGTTTGTTCACACCATCAACGAAACCCTTGCAAAAGCCTTTATGAAGAAGTTGGCCAATGAGGAATCAAACAAGAATAGAAAAATGGATCTTGCTCCTATTATGTTAAAAAAAAATTTAATTATTCTTGTTTAACCATGCTTGTTGAGATGTTTTGTTATGTAACGTTTTGTTGGTTTACCTTTTTTAGTTGTATTGTTATGTTACCTTTTCTAATGTAGTTTGTAACTTAGCTTATTATACTATAAGATTTTCTTTGTTAATGAGGCTTTTATTTTTAATAAGATGATGCATTTTCTTGTGTTCAAATATGTCTTTGTTTTCCTTTTCCCTTTCCATGCAAATCCACATTTACACAAGCGTACCTTACACTTTCAGTAAATCTAAAAACAAGTTTTCCATCAATTCACAAACCCACTACACTAAGAATAATTGGCCAAACTTTAATAACCTAATTGCAATGAATGATGAAGAATGAGAAAAATAGGACCTAAAAGAGTTTATCAGGTTGGTTGAAAAAACCAAGAAATCTTAGAAACCTACCAAGAAAGAACTAGAAGTAATAAATCTGGGACCAAATAAGATAAGAAATAACTGAAGATTGGTACTCTTATTATGGTTGAGGAAAAGGATGGTTTAGTATCATTGTTACAAAAGTATGCAGACACCTTTGCTTAGACTTATACAAACATACCTAGATTGGATATCGATATTTTGGTGCACTAGATTCCCTTGATGGAAGGAAGCAAGCCAACCAAATAGAAGATAAGACGAATGCGCCTAAATATAATGCTTAATGTGAAAACAAAAACACAAAAGCAATGGGATGCAAGATTCCTTGAAAGTGGTTCATTATCCTTAATAGGTGGCTAACGTAGTTGTAGTTCCCAAGAAGAATGGTGGGATCAGGGTTTATATGGATTATAGAGATCTAAATAAGGCAAGCCCAAATGATGACTTTCATTTACCCTACATAGACGTCTTAGTTGATAATTCTACAAAAAAAAATGTCATGTACTCATTCATGGATGGGTTTTCAAGATACAATCAAATTAAAATGGCTGAAGAAGATAAAGAAAAAACTACACTTGCTATACCTTTGGGAACCTTCTATTATAAGGTAATGCCATTCAAATTGAAGAATGTTAAGGCCACTTATCAAAAGGAAATGGTCACCTTATTCCATGATATGATGCATCAAGAAGTGGAGGTACATGTGCATGACATGCAAAATCGAAGAAAGAAAAAGATAATATGCAAGTTTTGAGAAAGTTGTTTGAAAGTTTATGGAAGTTCGACAGAGGCTGAATCCCACAAATGTTAATTCAAGGTGAAATTAGGAAAATTATTGAGTTTTGTAGTAAGTAGTCAAGGAATAAAAGTTCACCTAAACAAAGTAAAGGTAATCCAAGATATATCGGCATCTAATATAAATAAAAACACATAGCCAAAAAGTTTATGGTGATTTACAAGCAGATATTCTGATTGCTTAGAAAGAAAAATTTGGGGTATGGGATAGTGATTGCAAAGAAGTTATTGACAAGATCAAAAGGTATTTATAGAAACCGTCATTGATAGTGCCCCTTATATTAGGAAGACTCTTGATCCTATATTTGACAATGACATCAACAACTATGGGATACGTGTTAGGCCAAAATGATGAATTAAAGAGGAAAGAACAAGCCATCTACTACTTGAGCATAAAGTTTAATGATTGTAAATCTTGATACACTGCTATAAAAAGGCTATGTTGTGCATTGGTTTGGAGTGCAAAAGGAATCAGGCAGAACATGTTATACTATACAACCTAGTCGATATCAAAACTAGATCTGCTCAAATACATATATGAAAAGCCTTACTTGTCAAGCCAGATGTTAAGATGACAATTGTTATTTATAGAATATGACATTATCTATATGACAAAGAAGGTTGTAAAGGGAAGCACAATTACTGACCACTTAGCAAATAATATTGTGGAAGACTACGAGCTATTATATTTTGATCTTCTTGATGAGAATGTATTGGCAACCGAGGATGATGGTGAGAAGAATGGCTGGTGGACCATTTTTTTATGGAGCAATAACTGTATCAGGTAATGGGGTTAGAGTAGTGATAATTTCCCCAGAAAAGAAGTAGTACCCTGTTTCGGTAAGGTTGCAATTTAAATGTACCAATAAGACTATTGAATATAAAGCTTGTATCATCAGTTTAGAAGTTTATTTAGAGTTGGGGGTTGGAAAACTTGATGTTTATAGAGATTCACTGCTAATTATTTGTCAGGTGAAAGAGAGATGGAAAACTAAGGATGAGAAGCTAAGGTCATATCAAGATTATCTTTTCAAGTTATCTAATGAGTTTTAAGATATAAAGTTCACTCATATGAGCTGCGAGAAGAATAAGTTTGTCGATGCTCTAGCAACTCTAGCTTCAATGACACAAATCAATATCGAGGATATGATTCAACTAGTAAGCATTGAAGTCAGAAACATCCAAACTCACAGTTGCACACTTAAAAAGTCACTAGATAGGAAACCACAATATAATGACATTAAGTGATTTATCCAGCACCGAGAACACCCTCTAGAAGCCTCCAAGAATGATGAAAAGACTTTGAAGATGATGGCTATGAATAACTTAGATGGCAAAATCTTGTATAAGAGGTTGTTCGACTGGGTTTTACTTAGGTTTTTTAGTAGGAAAGAAGCTGAGCAAGTATTATAGAAAGTCCAAGAAGGAATATGTGCCACTTATGCTAATGGGCATACAATAGCAAGGAAAATACAGAGATCTAGATACTTCTAGTTAACCATAGAGAGCACTATGTAGACTATATCAGAGAATACCACATGTGTTAGATACATGGTGATAAAATAAATGCACCTTTAACACCGTTGTTCAATTTGACCTTGCTTTCGCCTTTTTATATGTAAGGATTGAATATCATATGACCAATTAACCCAAAGGTTAGCAATGAGCCCATGTTCATCTTGGTGACCATCGACTAGTTCACCAAATAGGTAAAGGCCAACTTTTATACATATGTAACATGAAAGGTAGTTTAGAGGATTATCGAGGAGGATTTGGTTTGTCGTTATGGTTTGCCAGCAAAATTGATAACTAACAATACTTAAAATTTCAATAAGAAGTTGATTGTTGAACTCTACACCAAGTAGAGGATTAAGCATCGTAATTCTTCTACTTACAGACTCAAGATGAATGATGTTGTTGAAGCAACCAACAAAAATTTTAAGAAGATTATCCAGAAGATGACAGTCACCTACAAAAATTGACATAAGATGCTTTCATATGCATTTCACCCGTACCGCACTATAATTAAAACTTCTACGAGTGCCCCTTTATTCTTTGGTATATAAGATAGAAGCACTAATGCATTTAGAAGTGGAAATTTCATCATTAAGGATTCTGATGGATGCAAAACTGAAAGAATCAGAAAGGGCAAAGCTGGAATTTGAGTTGTTGAATTTGATTAGTGAAAAAAGACTAATAACCATTTGTCATCGTCAATTGAACCAAAGTAGAATGGCTAAGGCATACAACAAGAAGATTGGGCCAATGTTATTCAAAGAAGAAGACTTGATATTGAAGAAGATCTTGCCAACATCACGAGAAGATCAGAGTAAATAGGCAAAGAACTATGAAGGACCATATATGGTGAAGAAAGCCTTCTCTAAAAGAGCTTTAATTTTGACCAAGATGGACGAAGATGATTTATCTAAACCTGTAAACTCTAATGTTGTAAAAAAAAATCATGCATGATGTATTTTGTCAATAAATAAAAATTAAAGTTTGGCCAAGAATTCTTTGTTGTATCTTCTTTTTTCTCTAAAACCTCCACATGATCTCATAGGCTCAAAAACTTTATTTTTATGTTTTCATAAAAGACCAAAATGTTTTTAGGAAATCAAAGTTATTAGTACAAATTCCAAGGTCAAATTGGTGTTTGTTTTTGACAAACAAGTTTTGGGAATTCAAGTGATCTCTTAGTACGGTAACCAAACTTTTAGAAAACCTGAAAAATAAACTAAAAACCACTCAAATTAATTTGGAACTAATTTTTAAATGGCTGAATAATGATTCGTAATTTAATTATGATGAAAACAATTTTACATGACCAACCAATCATAATGAAAAAAAAACAAAACTTTTTAATCCTAAACATATGCATTTAACATGAAGAAAAACCATATTTGATTATCCTTTTACAATACTAAAAAATATCATTTGCAATCCTTGTATGAGTCTAGTACGTTTCTTTTTACAAATCAACACTAGCTATGATCACACCCCATACTAGGGGGAAGTACAAGGATTATAAAAGTAATTTGATCACTAAATACATAAGATAATCTTCAATGATCAAAGGTGCCCAAACAAGATAATCCTAGTAAGTTTCTTTTTGCAAATCAACCCTAGCTAGGATCACACCCTACATTGGGGACAATGTTGCAATGTCACGGTCACATAAATTAATTACCCTAGCTTAAACAAAATAGTATAGAGCAAGCATGAGGTTGATCACGCGAGGAAGATCGAGTTTAGGTCTTTATGCTAGATGATTCAAAGTTAGGGGTTTTGAGATTATCTAGGCTATGTTATGGTAAATAGAATAAAAGAATCAAGCTAAATTAGATAAATCTAAAACTTATCAAGAGAAAAAAACCTTGGTCTTAAGTAAACATCCACCTACGGAAATGAAAACTGATCATTAAAATGATATGTCAATTTATATTCTGAATATCTATCTTTCCTTAACATTAGTCAGTTAACCAATCCGTAGTGTAACTAACCCTAACCATTAAACAACCATAATTTCCACACTAGTAATGTAATTCAATGGCAGCCTTAAGAACTAGATGGGTTGATAAATCTAGACAATATAATTGTCTGCAGTCTATGTTCGATTTAATTGAATATTTTCTCTAAAATTAACAACATAGATCCGCCATAATTATTAAACCTAGTCGATTCACAAGTTTAAATATCACAACTCCGGTTTTAATAGCAAACTTAGTAGTAGATTGGTTTAGAATAATAATTTGAAGTCTGCTATAACAATCAAACTAAACAATCATAAGAAATAAGCATATGAAAGCATTCATATTCATCATATAAACGGAAAAGAAAAGATAGAATAGATCTCATAGTTTTTTAAATCCAAAGGTTTTTGTATCCTTTCAACCAAGAAAAATAACTCAACCTTGCATGTCTATCAAAAAACTAATGAATAGAACATATGAGAACATAATTTTAGGTATAAGAGAAAAGGGTGGAGTTTTCTTCTTCTTTCTGGCTGCCTCCTCTCTTTCTTTCTCCTTTTCTTTTTATTTGATATGAAAACCTAATCCTCACATCCCTCCAATCCATTTGTATCGTCCAAAAAAAAAGTAGTCCTTTACAAAGTAGATAATCTACATTTAAGTAAGTCGAATATGTTTCTTCACAAAACTTGTATGTTAGCAGAATTTATAGGTTGTCTTAGAAAACTTATATCTCTCTCATATGAGCTCATTTTCTGTCAAATTTGATAGGTTGATAGGTCTTTGAGTCAGGAATCCAAAAACATTGATTTTGCAGCAAATGGATGTCTCTAACTCAAGATATTCAAGTAGTAATGGTCGAATGTCAAAACTGGCAAAATACAAGACTTGTATTTGAAGGTTGTGATTTCCATCCCTTTTTTTTCTTACCATATATGTATAAAAAGGTATAGATGTTAGTTTTCTAATGCCACTAGAATCACTTCATTTTGATCTCTACAACTCAAGTTCTCCATAAAACATCGATCAGATGTCAAATGTACCAATATTCGACACAAGTTGGAACATGGTTTGAATTTTATTTTCAATTTATTCCTTTCCATACCTCACATCCCCAATATTTGTTTGCTATTTTTGGGCTTGGGCCTCAAGCTAGGAAGCCCAGCTCATATAGTTGGGCTTAGCCCATTCTAGCCATACGACATGTTAAGACATATTTGGTAAACACGACCTATTGATTTTCCAACAATATTTTTTTTTTGGTGTTGTTGCCAAACAAGCCCAAATAAATTCCAAAAATTCTAAAATTCTTTACTAACCATTTTAAAATTACTTGTGGGTCTTTCGCGTGTTTTTCCAACAATTTTACCTAATATCGAGCTATGGACTATACTATAAGATACTAACGTGGTATTAAAAATACTAGGTTTTCCTCTGAAATTTCAAAAAAAAATTAAAAATTCAAAAAATTTTCTTATTCTAAAAAAACAAAAATATGTTTTATTTGCATGCATACAACCAAATTTTAAAAAGTTTTTTTCATATAAATTTTCTATAAAAACAAAAATTGTATTTTTATCATTTAAAAAAAATACAAAAATGAGTATCATAATTATTTTATAATTATCCATTAGGATTTGGTGAAAATTTCAAAAATATTACAAAAATTAATTTGTTTAATTAATATTGAGGGTATGAACTTTACAACATAATGCACACTTTCGATATTAAATTAAATGAATTAATAGCAATAAATATTAGGAATCAGATGTAGACTTTATTATTTGAGGATATAAAATTACAATGTAAAGTATGTCCTTGGATATTAAAGATACAAATTAGAAAATAAATGTAATGCTAAAATGTAAGCCCTAGAACAATTAGGATGTAGCCTGATAAAACACAGACTTCTTTATAAAAGGAGATCTGCCTTGAATTTTAGATAGACTAACGAGTGGAAACATAAACTAGAAAAACATTCAACCAACAATGCAACTTACCTTGATGAGGTGTATTGAGGTGATGCGTCTTTTCTTTACACAACTAGTCTCCTTACTTAGACGCTTTCAGACCATTAAGTATCCTAGTGAATATATTACCAGGTGACAATTCCTTCAAAATCATAATTTTATGATTAATCTCAAAACCTTATCAATCTAGGAGGAAAACTCGTCTTTCGATATTGTGCACGTCACGACAATCTTGATTGCATTTCTCTAATTTAATTTAAATTATTTTATCATCGGGTTAGATTTTTATATTTTACTAACCCGAAAAAAATTCTAACCAAGGTTTTACACATTAGCTATATATACTAGCCTCATTTTTATTTATTTACATATATGCCACTATGCTTTATTTGGGCAAGCTGTCTCCTTTTATTCAGGTGTAATTTTTGCAATTGATTTTCTTATACTGTATTCAACAGTCATAATAATAATAATAATAATAATAATAATAATAATTTGAAAGAAAATCCTAACCAGAATTTACATGTCGTGCTCTTTAATGGTGTGTATAATGTTGCTTGGTGTCCAAACACTAGCTTCTAAAGCAATATTCAAATCATCTTGGTAGCCCCTCTATTTTTGGGCAGTGCATAAAGTTAATGAACATTTGGTTTAGCCCTGAAAGCCTTTTCTTTCTTTTTTCTTCTTTTTCTAATGAACATTTGGTTTGGCCCTGAAGGCCTTTTCTTTTTTTTTTTCTTTTTTTTTTCTCCTCCTCAATTTTCATGCTTGACACTTTAAATTTTCAATGTAGCTATTCAATTTTTTTTTTTCAGATTTGGTTCTTATTCTTTTTATTACTATATATGAAATAATTTATAAAATTAGAATTTTTTTTTCAATTTTATCTTCCTTTAGTTTTTTAATATGTCAAATTTGATCTTTATTATTTTTATTGCTATTTTTTTATTTGAGATAATTTTTAAAATTTGAATATGATTTCTTTCTCTTTTAGTTTTTTTTTCTATCAGATTTGATATCCATTTTTTTACTGTTATTTTTTTTTACTTTGAAATTTTTTTAAATTGATATATTTTTTTTAATTTCATCACTTAATATTAAATTGGTTGGGAATTGAGATTCTTGATTGAGTCTGAGTCTAGAATTTAACAGGTTGAAAGTCTGGGAGATTAACCAAGGTTTAGAAGGCTCGCCTGAGTTTGCTTATTTTTTTCTCTTTTTAAAGCTCATGTTTTTTTTTTCAGATTTATCATTTGACATTTATTTAATTAGAGATTGAGCTTCACTATTTATTTTTATTTGTTTTCTATAGGATTTTTCAATAATTTTAAAAATGATTTGAGTTATCTCGAGTCTTTTTATTTGTCATTCTTTAAATTTAGTATTTTTAAAGATATTTTTAATTAAATTAAATTTTTTATCAATTAAATATAAGTTTGAGATAACCACTTCATGATATTTTGTTTGATTTGCTTTCCAGGTCATTTCTTTGACAGCATGTGCTGCTTTTTTCAATATCATCGTATAGGCTTTTACAATGGTGTTATAATTGTCTTAGTGAACTCTTTATTGTAGTGGGGCAGTCATCACGGTGGAGCAATGATGAGTCTTTAAAGGGCATTTTTTTATTCTCTTATCGAGTATAATACTGACAACTCATTCTTTAAAGTTAATCAATACAATTTTTTATGGTTTTGTTTATTGGCAATATTTTTTTTTATCATATTATTAAATTAATTGAGTTTATTAAATTCAGTCAAGTCAATAGCTTGAGTATCAAAATTTTCTTGTTTTTTTTAATGTTGGCATAGGTTGAATATTATTTTATTATATTAAAAAAAATTAACTTGAGTGTAAAGTAGACATTGCCTTTTAAAGTTTTTTACTTAGAAATATATCAAAATAATATATATTTTTTTAATATTAACACATTCAAACGATTAAAAAATATTAATTTGAAACAAAAAAAATAAAAAATGTGGTCCAACTACATAAAAAAACATGCTTTTAGAGCTTGTTTGGAAGTAAAATTGAAGTTACTTTTCAAAATATTTTTCACTTGAAAATATATTAAAATAATTTTTTTAAAACTTTTAACATCAGTACATTAAAATAATAAAACATATTAAAAAAATATTAATTTTAATTTGTTTTTAAATTATAAATTTATAAATCGCGGTGGGATCGCAATACAAAATTTGGTTACCACTGAATTTGTTAATGTGAACCTATGACGTGGAAGCTCACGTACACTGTGACGTTGGCCCCGATACTTCATAGCATAGTTATTAAACACGTCCTGGCCGGTGGTTGGACCGGTCCAGGTTTAACAAAAGACCGGCTGTGGCAACAGCTCGGCCAAACCCGGGCGACCCGGGCGAACCCGAACGAGATCCGGTTTTTTTTTCTTCAAATGTGGGATTTGAAACACATTAGTATATATACTCTATGTTCCCAAGAAAAAAGTCATGTTTTTTCAATGTGGGATAAAAAACCTTTTGGTTTAAATACTGCAACTTAAAAGGATAACATAATATTTTTTCAATGTGGGATTTGAAGCCCTTTCATATATATATACACTATGTTCCTATGAAAAAAACCATATTTTTTTAATGTGGGATAAAAAACCTTTTGGTTTAAATACTTCAACTTAAAAAGATAACATAGTATTTTTTCAATGTAGGGTTTGAAGCTCTTTCATATATATACACTATGTTCCTATGAAAAAAACCATGTTTTTTCAATGTAGGATTTGAAACCCTTTCATATATATACTCCATGTTTCCAAGGAATAAGTTATGTTTTTTCAATGTGGGATAAAAAAACTTTTTTAGTTTAAATACTTTAACTTAAAAGCTTAACATAATATCTTTTTAATGTGGGATAAAAAACTTTTTAAAATATTCTTTTAAACTTCATAACATGTATAATCTATATTTACATGAATTTTTTCATATGAAATATTAAAACTTTATTTTTTTTTTAATTTTTCTGGGTTAATTCGGGTTGACCCGAATTGACCCGGGTTGACCCCTAAAACCCGGGACCCGACCCCTTGGCCGGGTCAACCCCCGGGCCGGGTTTAATAACTATACTTCACAGCAAACAAATTAAGCACTGTACAACAAACAAATTAAGCACCGTGTACGGATGGCGCAGGTTTAGGAATCTACTCCAAACTAGAACACAATATTATATTTAAGATTTGAGATTGTTTTGAAGTTTTTATTTTATTTTTTAAATATATTAAAATAATATTTTTTATTTTAAAAAATTATTTTTAATAGTATTGCATTAAAATAATCTAAAATTATAAAACCATTAATTTAATTTAATCAAAATAAATTCAAAAGTATTTTTTTTAAAATAAAAACAAATACACTCTAAAATTGTGTTGAAATGATGATTTTTAAAAATTTGAAAATAATTTTTTATTTAAAATAATTTTTTTATGTTTTTAAATATTAATATTAAAAATAATTTTTAAAAATTAAAAAAATATTATTTTAATATATCTTTTAAAAAAATTATCCCTTAACATATTTTCTAGTTATTTTGAATTTTTAAAGTGTTTTTGAAAAAAATTAATTTTTTTTAATTTTTATTTTATTTTAAATTAATATTTTTAGATTATCTTAATGTGTTGATATTAAAAATAATTTTGAAAAAATAAAAAATATATTATTTTAATATATATTAAAGTAAAAAATATTTTCAAAAATTAACGTCACTTTTAATCCGGCTTAATCATCACTCCCAAACATCTACTCTACGACCGCCACATGGCACCGCGTTTTCCCTTTCTATCTTGACGGCGTTTACCATTCTCTCTCTTCAACGCTTCTTTTCATTTTCATTTATTTTTTCTCGCTTCAACCATTACGACTCCTCTTGGTCAGACATAAAACATAGCCATATTAACCTCCTTTTTTCTCTCCAAAATTTTCCCGGTAAAGTGACAGAAAATAAAGATATTTTCACATAAATTACATAAAAGAGACAAAAAGAAGCCCTAGCTTGGCTGTTTCTTAATTTGATTCTTCTTCTACTTTTAGATGGATTTTGTTCTCAATGCATCACTTACCTCAATTTCTCACTCGTAAGAAGAAAACCAGCTCGATGGACCCGAAACATCGAAGGAGGCCAAGGCTGGAGAGACGTAATGCGTTGAAGCACATTGACTACGATGCAACGCCTTCGTTTTCATCTCTAGACGACTCGACGTCGTCGTCTTTATTTACTCGATCGCTTGATTTGCCGGATCGGACCAGTTTTCGAATCGAAGGAACCGAAGGTGAGTTAGATCGCATCTGTCGCAGCTTAGGCCTCTCTGGCCCCGAGGATTTCGCGATTCCGGCGGCTGCTTGGGAAGCTATGAAGGCCCGGTCCGCTTCCGATCTTGTGCGGCGGTCCAGATTGTTGGGGCCGGATAGTCCTAAAGCAGCTGAAGAATTTAAAGCGATAGTTGAAATGACCAATCAGCAAGAGGAGAGGGAATTGTGTGCTGGGGTTTTGAAGAGTGTTAGAGTTAGGGATTCCTCAACTGAGTTGAACACTTGTCATGATATTGATAATCGTGGTGTGTCAGTTGGAATTAAAGGGCCTAGGCCGCCGCTACTGAAGCCGCCGCCGTCGATGTCATTACCAGTGATTGATAAAGAGTGTTCAACTTGGGATTTATTCAGGGATTTTGCACCTGAAAATGATGGAGAGGTTAATAATAACAAAGAATTCAGTTCTGGTGATGATGATGACGGACGAGAAAGAAGACCGCAAGTAATTGATGCAGCTGTGGATAACAAGAGAGAAGAAGAAGAAAATTTGTTGAGGATAGGTGAAACTGCGGTATTATCAGAGTCGTGTTCGTTTACCACGTCTAATGATGATGATTCGTCAAGTAGTACAACCGAACCCATGTCGAATATTTCCCCTAATTTGAGATTTAGAAGGTCTATTACCTATTGGGAAAAGGGTGAGCTTCTCGGACGTGGGTCATTTGGATCGGTTTATGAAGGAATCTCTGAGTAAGTTTTAAATAGTTTGTATCATTGTTTTTTATGATACGTATTTGTTTAATTATGATCTGGGGTATTTAGAATCGCCAGTTTCCAAAACTCTTATTGAGTTATTAGAGAATCTTAGCTTATTTTTAGGTTATTGGCAATTGACGAGGAAAACTGTTCTTGTTTTCCGTTGCAATTCCATTGATGTTTGATGGTCAAATATCAAGTTTTTGGTTAGGAAGGGCGAATTTCTGAAGAAACTCATGCTATGCTTTGTGTCTTTGCTTATCAAAAGAAATGATTTCATGTAAACTGTGCTTTATTGGTTGTTTATCTCCTTCAGCGATGGATTCTTTTTTGCTGT
>Ga0325414_1000434_pt1 | contig 33605 bp, 19 predicted proteins | sample PopdelMetagenome_8_FD_206183 | JGI IMG/M metagenome (GOLD analysis project Ga0325414, IMG submission 206183) | Populus deltoides microbial communities from Bellville, Georgia, United States - Leaf-PdKOR-R3 | ecosystem: Host-associated > Plants > Phyllosphere > Phylloplane/Leaf | place: USA... | reverse complement strand
TAGCATGCTGTAATTTTCTCTCGAGAGGGATAAAGTCAGTATTGCTTAATTATCAATCTCAGTATCTTCGTCAGCCTTTCCGCTCGAATATAAAAATTAATTTAGTCAAATAAAAGGGAAAATTAAGGGGTCCAAGTTTGAACGAGTGGAAATAAGAAATTAATTTGTTGGGTGTCCAACCGTACAAGTCGACTACGGACACTACGACTTTATTATTATTTTTTTTTCTTTTGTCTGAAAATTTATTTACAGGTCAGGGCTCCACAGGTAGGGCAACAGGTATGAACAAGAGTGCTTGCCGATTTCAGAGCCCATAAAAACACATGGTTGCCTTCCACGTTGCGCACAGAAATGAGACAGCATGAATAACTTCTCTTTCCCCTTTCCATAAACTTTCTTAATTTTCAAATACTTGATTTTCCTATTTTAATTTTCAACCAATATCTTCAAATCCATTAATAAATATCCTTAATTACAAGAGGTGTAGTTTAAATAGTTAGATTTTAGATTTGTTTTTTAAAAAATACCAATTCAAATTCTACAAATCTCAGAATTATCAGATACTTATTTGGTTGTTAATTTCAAGACTCGTGAGATTAGTCGAGATGCGTACAAAATAGTTCGAACACCCGTATTAATAAAAAAATAATAGAGTCTCACTACAGTAGTAAGCATGAGTTGGATTTTCTTTGAATCAAATGATTTTTGGCCACACTCTGTTTTCTATGATAGACAAGTAATTCTTTTATTTTTTTTAATGTTGATAAAACCACTCCATATTGTTACAATAGCATTTCATTTGAGAAATTCATTTAAACTTTTAATAGCATTATGTATTGAGTAAAGTGTCAATATCAATGGTCGTTTTCTGAGATATATATATATATTACAACCATCAAGGAAAAAAAAAACCCTTATAGACATAGTAGAATAAATTAAATTTTGGTTTCTTCAAGGCATGATGAACATAAGCTCATGTGTACGCATTTCAAGACGAGCCCCTTTCAATATTGAACACAAAATCATCCAAAATAAAGTCTTGGAAGGAGACACAAGTAGATGTTGGTGCTTGAAACGAGACCCTCTTTCCTGGGGAAGGTTTGAACGGGAAGCAACTTGATCTGCATTGAATCTTTTATGTTACTTAATATCAGCTTGCCAAGAAAGGAGTTCATGTGCCAACAGCAACAAGAGGGTAAGGAGTCAAGTAAATGAATGATAATCCAGAATTAAATTAATGCTACTGAAGTAGGTGTAGGAGGTATTGAAGGTGGCTAGCATTTTTCTTCTTTGGACTTAAATACCAAGCAAGGGGAGAATTCAGCAACCATGTGATTGGCTGATTGCTCACTTTGAAATTTCCTTCCAATATTTTGTATTATTTGATTTTATTTAGGTTTGATGGTGACCCAATAAATAAAATATTACCCTTGCAATCTTGGAGGTTTGGTTGGACAGTGCGTAGTTTTGCTTTAGTTTGATTATTATTATTATTATTATTATTATTATTATTATTATTATTATTATTATATATGAATGTTCCTCCATGAAAGTACGTAGCCTCATCATTAAAATATGAAATATATTAATTAGATATAAAATATGATAATGTTAGCATTTACTAAATGGAGTCCATGTTAGCACATTACTAAACTTCGCTAGGTCAGAATTTTATATTCTGAAACTAAGAAAAAAACAAAGTCAAACCACAATCTCCAAGAACTGCATAAATATTCACTAGCTCAATTGGTTGATGCAAAGAATTCTCCTTTTTAGTTCATGTTTTTTTGCAATATTATACTCTCATTCTTTAATTAGCTTCTAGAACTGGGATCCTAAGCCAAGTTCTTTGATCCTCGATTCTTCAAATTGTATAGCTGGGGTTAGGGTTCTTATGAAGTTTTCAAAGGTCTACCAATTATTTCTTGTTTCATCGCTTGTGGTTCTAACGAGCAATTGAACAGTTACGTTTCATGTGTGTGAAAAGTCCAAAACCAATATATACACATCTTACTTGTCGTTTTGAAAACGAAATTGTTGTTAGGTCATGCATGAAAACTACATGAAATCCCTCCTTGCAAGTTACTAGGGAACACCAACTTTAGGAGTTAAGAACACCTTTTACATTTTAATTTCTAATTTGTCCTTCTTAGGTGTTGTTACCTATGAGTACTAACTATGTCAGTGTCTATATATTTTCATCTTCACTGGGAAATTAATAAACTAGTGCTCTTTAATTTGATCAATGTAGCTATCCAGATTAGTTCATAGTAATCTCAAATCGAATTCTGTTTATGTCTATGGATTCCAGTTTAACACAAGTTTAAACCCGAAAACTATATAAAAATACATAACCAAATTTGTAAAAAAATATTTATTCAGCAAAAAGTCTCATAAAATCTAAAAAGATAGACTTAAGAGTGTGTTTGACAGTGTGATTGTGGTTGCTTTTCAAATAGTTTTTCATGCCAAAATACATGCCAATAATATTTTTTTATTTTTTAAAAATTATTTTTGACATCAGCACATTAAAATGATTTGAAAACACTAAAAACATATTAATTTGAAGTTAATAAAAAAATAAAAATTTTTCAAATTTTATTAAAAACGCTTTTGAAACGCAAAAACAAACAGGTCCAGACATCCGCAATAACTAGGAAACAACCAATAAAAAAATTAATAAAGCTAAAATTCAAAATAACAAGAAAAAAGCCTAAAAATACTGGCTGAAACTTTGAATGCAATTTTAAGGGTCTTCGAAGAAGAATTTGGTGAATATGAGTGAATCATACGCTTGGCACGATGCATGTATGTCAACTCAAGTCTAGCTGGAACCCACTTGTAGAATTTAAATCCGACCCAATGATAAAATAAAAACTTATGTTTATTTGCAGTCAAATTGTCCATTTGAACAACTTTTTAAACCGTTTTTGTTTTTCGATCTGTTTCAAAAAATTCTAGACTAATTGTTCCGAAACTTTATTTTTCAATCTCTAGTTTTAGAAATGAGAGAAAAAGTCATTAAATATTTTAATGTTAGAGTGAGAAAATTATCGTTGACATCAAATCTAACCATAAAAATAATTAATTTTGGTGTTGAAACGAGAAGAATCCCACTTAAGTAATTTTTTACCTTTATATTGTCTAAAAAACATATATGAGCTTGGTTTTGAGTTTATTTGGGTTTGTAAATGGCTTTTTAAGATTATTGATGAGTTTATAAAGATGTCTAAGGTGTGTTAAGGTGTGTTGAAAATAAGTTTTTAGAGCCAAAAATCACTTCTTCTGATTTTCCAGCCATAATTTGGGGAGGAACAAGCAATGCATTACTTATTTATTTTTTTTGTTAAAAAAATAGTTTTGCACCTCTTAAAAGAAAAACAATTAGTCAACCCAGGAACACGGGCTTGGGCTATAACACACACAGGCCTAGGTTTTTTTAAACCCAATAGAGTTGGACCACCTAGGCTAAGTCCACGAGCTTTGGGGCTTTTTTTCAATTTTTTAAAAGAGAATAAAAAAATATAAAGTTTTTTTATAAAATATTATTTAATTTAGAGTATGACTTTTTTTAAATAAAAAAAATCTTGATTTGAAGTGTTTTTAATCCCATAAAATAAAATAAAAATCATTTCATCATTTATTTGTATGGTTTTTGAAGGTTTTTTTTTTTACATAAAAAAACCCCTTTTGTTATCAAACTTTTAAAAAATTGGAGCTATTTTTTATTTCAGTCTCACACATCAGTTTTATTTTTTTAAGAAAAAGAGATTGGTGTTTGATATAAAAAAGTATAAAACATAATATTAAAAATAATAAAAAATAATAAATCCAATGGGATCCATGACCCGGTTCAAAAAATTAATAAATCATTTTTTGAATTGAATATTTTTATTTTCAATTCTATACAATGTATTTTTTATAATTTAATTTAATTTTATAGAAAAATTTCATTTTTTACGTGATAATATTTTTAATCCTAAATTTACAAGAATTTTTTTAATTAAATTTAATCCTATATATTCAATTGAAATTGAACAACAAATTTGAAAATAACAATTAAAATTCAACAAAACAATAAAAAAATTATTGCAATAACAACTAAAATTCAACACAACTATTACTTCATAAAATTATAAAGAACAAATAATTGAACAAAAATAGAGAAAGAAAAAGAAAAAATAATACAAAAAATGTAGGCCTAAGGAATGAAAAATTCTTATTTTAATGGCATAATTAATTTCGGAGTTGAACTAGGTGTGATACAAAAAAAAACAAAAAAAATACATTGTTAAAAAAACTTCAAAAAAGAAGAAAATACTTCAAAAAATTTACCCACATGCACCTTTTAATTGTGTTGGGAGAAAAAAAGCTTGATTTCTAGTCTTGATGTTTGAGAGACAGAATGTAATAATAGATTAGTGAGGAGAGAATTTGAGAAAAAAACTAAGATTTAGCTGAGAGAGAAAAAAATGATGTTTTGATGCTCTCGTTGAATTTTTAGACTATGTTTTATGGACATAATTACTAATGGAATATTAAATATTATTATTTTTAAATAGTCCATCGGTGATTTTGTCTATAAAATCCCTCTGAATTTTTTCATTTCGTTTGTGATTCTGTTAATAAAATGGTAAATAGTCAACAGTTAGAAATGCATTAATTACTAGTGCATTAGAGTTCACAGTCCATTGATGATTTCGTTGAGAAACCTGCAACTTACTTAGTAAAAGCATTAAGTGCCAGCGCATTGTAATTCACAGTCCGTCAGAGATTTCGTTGGCAATATAAAAACTTTAATTGCCATCACCGACATATGAAGGGGTACAGTTCCCTTCGCCTCTAGAATATACCGAAAGAAATAGACCATTGATATATCCGTGTGTAATTTGTTTCATAAATAGTGCCTAGGAGAACCCTTCGCCTCTAAAATATACTGACAGAAACAGACCGTTGTTATACTCGTGTGTAATAAACAAACTGTTAGTATTTTCATCGGTGTGAAACAATGTCTGACACTAGATTGTATCTATATTCCTTATCTATCCATCCTGCAAATACTTCTTTGTAGAGAATTTCATCATTAAATATTACATTATAGTTTATGGCATTACATTTTTGTATTTTGATAGTTAGTCAGAATTGTCTTCTTTTTATTCAAATGAATTGTCATCAGCTCCATCACAATCTTTTATGTTGATTTCATTATTATCATCATCATCATTGACTTGTGCTTGGCCGCTGGAGCTTAGAACAATATTCAACTCCTCAACATCATTATCAACAAAAATATTCTTGGCAACATAAAAAATTTAATTTTCTTCTGAGTCAATCGATGGACCAACCCGATATTGATCAAGTAACTCACTAACTTGAAAGACATCATCTCCCACGTTTGATTCATTGTTCATCTTGAATAACCTCAACATGACCTATGGGATTGGTTTTCAATACGAATAATCAATCAACTCTTAAACGATCCTTTCTAAAAGAAAAGGTGTATGTATAATAAACTTGTTGGCATTGCTTGGTGAAAAAAAGACATCGTTGACGTTGCAGAGTCTAGCTTTTGAATTAATTTTGACCATACCATGATGGGGATCTACTCTGATTTCTTTGTTAGTTGTGTCATACCAATAGCATTTGAATAAAAATACTATATTCTGCTTGCTATGATATTGAATTCAATTACCTCTTATAATTTCTCATAATAGTCAACTTCAAACTCATTAGAAATCGATCTCTTAACACAAACCCCATTGTTATATGTCTTTCTACCCGACTCATATTCTTCAATATGAAACACATGTCCTTTGACAAAATACTCGTTGTAACTGTTCACCTTTCTTTAAGAACCCAGGCTTAGTAAAGACAATGTAACACCAACATTCCCTTCGAATTTATAAACCCGGTATATAAAGTACAACAATGAATAATGAATGAGAAATGTGTAATAAAACTAAGCATCCCGATGGATAATGATAATTAAGCAATACTTACATGTGTTCTGAACCACGTGAAAAATTATTCATCTTGTAATCGAAATATTTGGGATTTGGTCAGCTGTGAGTTTTTAGACAGTAAATATTAATGATGTTGCTATGAGGTATTCAACAATGTATGAGTTTATGATATTACAAGAGAGAAATAGTTCATTAATAACAAATTTTAAGTGGTATACTTACTGAATAAAAGGTCTTAATTCATCGTAGTTAAATAACACATAATTATGTGCTTGTCTGAATTCTATTTCAAACAAATATCTTCCCTTCATAGCATTTTTTGGTGCGGATCGTCCAGGATTGGAGAATATTGACAAGTTCTCACTCGAAGGCACTTCACCACCATTGTCATACCTTGGAACGCAATTGATTCTTATTCTCAATTGAGGCTTGAAATAGCACAAGATAAATGTATAGATTTCTTCAACAATATAGGCCTCACATATCAAAGCCTCAACATGCTCTTTAGTTTTAACTTTTTTTTTAAGGTTGAACAAGTACTTGTATGGAATTAAATAAATGTTTTCAATTCTAGAAAACAATTAAAATAATTTTTTAATTACATTGCATATGTAATCTCTAATTTCTTAAATGGAAACAACCATCTATACTGGACTAAGCCTCTAACGTTTACCTCAAATGGTAAATATATAGGTAGATTCTTCATCGAGTTAAAAAATAATGGAGGAAATATCATCTTAAGTTTGCATATTATCTGGACGATAATCGTTTCAAGCCTCTCAATGTGCTGTGTCTATAACTTGTTGGAGCATATATCTCTAAAGAAATGATTGATCTCCATAAATGCATCTCATATCCCTTTTGGCAATAAATCTCGATAAGCTAATGGAATGAGTGTTTGCATAAATATGTGGCAGTCATGGCTCTTCATTTTATACAATCTGCAATCCTTTAAATTAACCAACCTTGATATGTTCGAAGCATGTCTATCAGTGCGACCCATGACCCAACATAAACCAACCCATATTTTTACGGTGACAAAACAAAGATATATCCATTCTAGCCTTGATGTTGTCTTTGTCTTCCCCTTCACATCCATAACCATGTTGAAAATATTCTCAAACACGTTCTTTTATATGTGTATGATGTCAAGATTATGGAGGAAGAAATTGGTTTTCCAATAAGGAAGCTCTCAAAAAATATTTCGCTTTACCCAATTATAGGTCAAATCAAAACCAAGAAATTTATGCTTACCGTATTGGAAACCAAACATACTGTCACCGTACTCTAACATCATGTCATACAATTCTTCACCCAAAAGATGCGGTGGTGCAACATCCTTTTCAACTCTGCCAATAAAGAAATCATTTTTGTTCTTTAGGTACTTGTGATTCGTTGGCAAGAACTGTCAGTGACAGTCAAAAAAAGACGTTTTACCGTTGTTTGTTAGTGTGAATGCCTTGTTATTTTTTATGCAGTATATACATGCTAGTTTTCCATGTGTGCTCCAACTAGAAACCATTCTATAACCTGAAAAATCATTGATAGTCCACATCAAAGTTGCATTCATAAGAAAATTTTGTTTCATCGATACATCATAAGTCAAAGCCCTGGATGCACAGTTATTAAACCCGGACCGACCTAGCAGGTTGACCCTATAACGAACCCGACTGTATGACTTGATCAATGTTAAAAGATCCCAACATATTCTCTTAGTTTGAGGATAATTTTTTTTTAATCTACCAAAAAATTCATTAGAGTTTCGTTTGTATTTAGGACATCCCAAGTTATCGACCACTATCAATTTACTCAATCAACCCATCATCACAGGGTCCCATAAATCCGGACCTTATATTAATCATCATAATTCAACACCTCACACAATCCACACAATATATATATATATATATATATATATATATATATATATATATATATATATATATATATATATATATATATCCTACAAGTAAGTTCAATATTAACATAACCCACATATCATATCATAAAATTTTAAAGAAAAATGAATGCTAACATGCAAAGAAAGCATGACAACATAATAAGTGTTCTTAAACATTTCAAAGGAGTTAATTACAAGATAACTAAAGTACTACATGCTAAGCTGAACTTTTATAAATACATCAAGGTTTACACAAAAGCATACTACATAAACACGTTAATTCCCTTTTATTTAAGTTAAATATTTACAAAAGCTTGACAAAGTAGAGTCCTAAATTAATGATTTCCCTGGATATTTGATGGACCTGTTACATAAATAAACATACCATTATGTTGATAAAAGAAATATATATATGCTCATGTAATGTATCTGAATAAAGTATTAATTTTCTATTGGATCTATAAGAATTCTAACAGACAACTTATATTTTGCTTGTAAATCTTTTAAACCCAATTAACACTCATTTGCATATTCTTAATTTGAATACTCTTATTTACTTGTATGAACCGGGTGACCTTGTAAAGTCTATTCTTATGATCTATTTCCTGGTAATCATATCACGGATCCCATTAGCCGAAACTAATCTTGTAATCCATTTCCCAGCAATCCTATCACGGATGCCATTAGCCAAAGCTAATCTTGTAATCCATCTCCCGGCAATCCTATCACGGATGTCATTAGCCGAAGCTCCCGGCACTCCTATCACGGATGCCATTAGCTGAAGCTAATCTTATAAATACGCTAGACTTTATTTACATTGAACATGATATTTATTGTAATTGCATTCACCAGAGGAATTTTAAATTGTATAAATGCAAATAGGAGGGGAAAATCACGCACCTGCTCCACCTGTCTCGTGACCTCCCGTAACAGAAGATCCAATCCTGGTTGCTCCTCCTGAATCACAAGGAAGTTTTTGGTTATGATTCCTTTAAGCCAATATTATAAAGAATCCATATTCATTTATTACTCATATGTTACTTTCTATGCATGTTCATTTCCTCATAATAACAAATATACATATATCAGGTATATTTTTAAAGTTAGTATCTCAATGTACAAGTGTTCGATGACTCAATTCTTTTATGTTTTTACATATAATATTCACGTGAAAGTCTATTGTTACTGTCTAACTTTGAACTGTTACTATCTAGACATTGAACTAATACTGTCCAACGGTTACTGTCCAACCATTGTTGTTTGAACAGTTACTGTCCAACGGTTACTGTCCAACCATTGTTGTTTGAACTGTTGTTGTCCAATCGTTACTGTTTGAACTGTTGTTGTCCAATGGTTGTTGTTTTGCTGTCCGACTGTTGCTGTCCAACCATTGTTGTTTGAACACTAATCATATTTTTTTAACTATATCTAGAGTTTTAGAACTTTATTTTAAATGAGATTGATCTCGTTGGAAAACTAAGACACGAGGCTACAAGTTCTCTAAAGGAAGAAGAACCCAATTCTGCTTCCAAGATAGTCAAACTTGCTCATCAACTCATCAGTCCTACTGCCCTACAGAATCAGTCACGACTCAGTCCCGGTTGGTAACCCATAACTGGAGTTCTACATCTCCAAATTAAGCAAGATTAGTTTTCTTGGTTAGCTAACATCCAAATCTACAATTTCTATGTAGGAATCCAATCCTAATCCCCTCATCCTCCTACCCGAAATCTCACCGAAAGTCAGAAGACAAGTCTGTCCAAATTCGTCTCCCCCTTCCCTCACACAATACTTTCATAAAGTACATATCACACATATGAATTAACTTAATTTTAACAATAAGTATTTTTTCCTCAATTCATGTCTAAGAACCCTAACCTATGATTCAATATCAAGGCATCAATTAATTATCGAATTTGAAATGAATTTTTAAGATCGTGTTTAGAACACCTTACCCGGTATGAATTAAGATTTTGATCTTCAACCAATTGAAGATTTTCAATTCCCTCCTTTCTTTTCTTCTTGTTTAATTTCTTGTTAATCCCTTGTAAACAAGTGTTTATCCTATCTATAAACCCTTAATCTTGAATGAGTTCTTGAAATTTTAGTGTTTCTCTCTTGATTTTTCAAGAATGGGTATAAAATTCCATATTTTCTCTCCTTATGGTTCTTGCAGATTTTTGATGAGGAGAGAATATTTATACTCTATGATTTTTCTTATTTGCATTTAGGCCCCACTTCCTTTAAGTGTATTATTCTTTTCAATTAAATCCAACCCTCAACATTACCAAGCTTATTATAATGTTTTGAATTATTTCGCCCGGAAATTATATTAAAAAATTTCTGAATTCCTATCTTTTATTTAACCATACGCATGAATTTCTTCACTTTTATTTCTCATGTAGTTAGTTTTCAATTTAATCAAACTTTATATATATATATATATATATATATATATATATATATATATATATATATATATATATTCCTGGGGTTTACAGGCCCGGTGGCTGGACCAATATGTGTTTGTTAAAAGACTAGCCGGAACAACTCAACAAAACCTGATCGACCTGGCGGGTCGACTCATGACCCGAGTGAACCCGGACGAGACCTGTTTTTTTTTCAAATATGGTTTTTCTCCTATGCCCCTCTTTTTCATTTTTTTTAGTTGGTTATTAACACTTTTTAAAGTTCACTATATAAATATTAGATAAATGTTTCATTTTTTTATATGGGATTTGAAACCTTTTAGTATATATATTTTATATTCCCAAGAAAAAAATTATTTTTTCAATGTGGGATTTGAAGACCTTTCACATATATACTCTATGTTCACAAGAAAAAAATTATGTTTTTCAATGTGGGATTTGAAACCTTTTAGTATATATACTCTATGTTTCCAAGAAAAAAATTATTTTTTCAATGTGGGATTTGAAGCCCTTTCGTATATATATTCTATGTTCACAAGAAAAAAGTTGATGTTTTTTCAATGTGGGATAAAAAAAATTTTGTTTAAATACTTCAACTTAAAATGATAACATAATATCTTTTCAATGTGGGATTTGAAGCCCTTTAATATATATACTCTATGTTCACAAGAAATAAGTTATATTTTAAATATGGGATTTAAAGCCCTTTAGTATACATACTCCATGTTTACAAGAAAAAAATTATATTTTTTCAATGTGGGATTTGAAACCCTTTAATATATATACTCTATGTTTACAAGAAAAAAGTTATGTTTTTTCAATGTGGGATAAAAAATTAAAATATTCTTTTAAACTTCATTATTGACAACATGTATAGCTTATATTCACATGGATTTTTTCTTAATTTTTTCATATGAAATATTAAAACTTAAAATATGTTTTTAATTTTTTTGGTTTGATCCGGGTTAACCCATGAAATCCGGGAACCGGCCCTTTGGCGGGTCAACCCCCGGGTCGGGTTTGATAACTATGCCTAGATGACCACAACTGCATCAACTCGTCAATCAACAATCGAAGACAAACATCTATATTCTAGCCTGGATTATCAAGACTAAGTATGACCGTAGATAAAAACATGAACTCCAGCCTCATACACATACCCGGTGACCAGTTGTAAACCGTGAGTATAACCGAACAACAAGAATAAGGAGTAGCAAACTACCCAAATGGATTGAATCCGTCTGTACATAACCCAAAATACACGTTCCTTAATTCTGCTGAAAAGTGAGGATGCACATTGTTAAAGTGTTTCCATACTTCACCATCAGAAAGATGCACCATCACTCTATCCACCGCATAATGTGATTGGTGTCATGTCATGTGCTCAGCAGTGTTACAAGAGTCCTTCCCCTACCAGTTCTGGGTTATAACGAGAATGCCCACATATCCTGCACTTGATCAGTTTAATATTTTCAAGGTAGTACAACTTACAGAAGTTTGGACACATGTTAATTTTCTGGTATCCTAGACCGAGGGGTTTCATCATGTACTTAGTTGCATATAAGTTCTCTTTCAACTTGTTCCTTTCAGGTAAAATGTTTTTCGCTCATTCGATAATTTTGTCATAACCGACCTTACTCAATCCATAATCCGACTTGATGGTGAACACCTGTGCAACGACCTATAATTTATTATGATTTGTGTAACCATCCCATAATAGTTCATCAAAATCTTTCAAAAGATCATAAAACCTAGCCGCATCTGCATTAGGTTCTTCATCTACGATTGGACATTAATCGGCATAACCCTGATTCATTCTCATTGCATCCATGACCATAGTCCTATAAGGATTACTATTGTCATCTACAACTCCATACACGTTGCTAGCACTATAAGTTGTCTCAACTATCCTTTCTACCATGGTCTCGTGGGGAACAAATGGTTCTCCGTGTGCATACCAACACATGTATTTCTCCATGATTTTTTTTATAAAAGATACATCGTTACAACATCTGAATTAAGAAACTTTTTATTTTTACACCTTATACATGGACACTTAATATCGCCTCCATTAATATTTCTCGGATTAGATATTGTGTAATTAATAAAACCCTGAACCCCATTACAATATTTCATCCTCCGTAATCCTTGGGGTAAATCTTGATACATCAAATTTAATTAACTACGTTAACTAAATAAATTTGCAAAAATATTCGTTTAGCTCAAAATTATTCAACCTATTTTAATACTTCTCTTAATTCTTTATCAATTATTTATGGAGATACAAAGTTGTACACATTTATGGAATTACAACTCGAAAATGAAATTGACAAAATATAAAACGGGCCCCTTAAACAAGTTGTTATTTATTTCATCACAAAATACTTAAGTCAGTAATTCGACATAAGTTTTAACAATTTACAAACAAATACAATTTTACAAAAACTAATACGCACCATAACATGTACAAATCATAAATTCATACAACAACTTTGTTCGAGAAAAAACAAAAAAACAAGTAAACAACCAAACAAAAAATGGTACATTTGCTTAATTAAGGTGTAGAATCCTTAATAAAATTTCAATAAGAACATAGATGATGACAAACAGAGTGTTGTTGTGACTGAAAAAATTATGGGAGGTTGAGTTGTGTTAAGATTGAGGGGGGGTGGGGCTGTTTTGTTGTAGGAAAATTTTACAAGGAAGAAGTAAAAATGGGGGAGGGGGGAGGAGGGTCGAGTGCTAGGTTATATATTAAATATTATCGATGGATTTACCGACAGTGACTCCGTCAGCTATTCTATCGATATCAATGTCACATCATTGTATGATTTGTCTATTTGAATCCTATTGTAATTTCATTGGTAACTGCGTCATACATGTCATTGCACTGTTTGGTTTTTTTCTTCCTTCTATTTCGACGGCGATTCCCTCGATATATACCAACGATATATTTCTGTTAGTGTTTAACGATGGAGTTAACAATGGAAAAATTCAGTTGGTAAATATCACCGTAAAATACCAACAGAAAGATTTTGTTGGTGTTTTCATTTTTATTCGTCAATTTTTTTGGTAGTGCCTTAACTCTTTTATAAAAGTTTTATTCTTTTTAATTTCACTCTTCAATCTAAGTTGATAATGTATTAAATTTTTTTTCCTCATTGATAAGTTTTTTTATATATTTATGTGAAACCTTGCTATAGTTACCTCTTTTTGTCTCAATATGATTTTAATAAAACTAAATTATTTAGTTGGTCATGACTAAAATGTGCTTGCGATGCCAAAATATTTGACTGAAAAAATAATAAAGACCTACAATCGTAGCGCAGGCGTGAATAACTAGTGCAATGCAAGTCCCATTCCTCTTTGTCTTTTGCAAGCAAGACTACAGTTACCAAAAATTGTATGACAAGGCAAACGAGACTCATGACCTGGAATTCCACCAATTGTTTGCTTATCGTTGCTAACTTGTCTCTATTAAACAAAGAAAGCTTGCAAATAAGAATATATTAGAAAGGTGCCCGAGTTATCCAACGAGCCGATTTCAATTTTTCTTAATATAAGATAAATATGCAGATAATTATAGCATTTTTAAAATATTAAAAAACTCTAGCTATCAATTTGAATAGATTCAATAAATTTAGTTAATTTAACAATATAATTATAAAATTAAAAGATAACAACAATAAAAAAAATAAGAATGACAATAAAAAAAAAAGTGTTTTCCAATATCATGAAAAGACACGCTATAAATATTTTTAAAATGTCTCAACAATCTTATTTGAAAATAAAACAAAAATTAAATGAGAATAATATAATTTTATAAAATGAAAATTGAAAATATGTCAAGCTCAATTACCAGTAAAGAAAATACTGAAGGATGAATTGAAAAAAAATTAAAAAGAACAAAAAAAATTAACTGAAGTCAGCATGCTAAACACGGAACCAACTTAAAAGGGCAAGATAACCCATACAAAAGAAACTAAATAAGACAATGATGATAAACTTTTAGGCAAACAAAATAATTAAGGGTGAAACAAAAAGAAATCAATAAAAAAAACATTAGGAAAAAAACCCTCAAGTTAACCTAGGTTAACTTAACTATTTTGTGACCTGAGATATGAGATTGAAAAAAACTATCACAATACACACACACACACAAAAAAACACACACAAATCATGCTTGAATATGAGACAAAGACAGGCTTACCAGAACCAGATTATAAAATGTTTTTTTTATTTGATTAAGAAAATAAATGTTTAATCTAGATTTTTAAAATTTTTATTTGCTTTCATTATCTCTTGGTTACTAAATAGAAAAGATTGGAATTATAAAATGCATTATCACTTCATCATATCAAACTTCAAAATGAACAACTATAATTTATATGAAAGTGGAGAATAGAGAGAAGGGAAAGATTAACAGAGTGTGAGGCAATTATGAGTGTGAAGACGAGAGAGAAAAAAATTAAGAGAGAAAAGGAAAAATATTATTTATACCAAGAACTCGGGTTACTTATTTTGGGATATATAGATTGGGTCGAGTTGAGAGGGTTTAAAAAAATCTCAACCTACACCCGACTATCGATATCTATTTAATAGTTTTTTTTTATTTACTATTTTCATATCCGGGACATCACGGCGACCAATTAAAATTTCTTGATTGGAAAAGAAAAGATTATTTGGCATCTCGTTCTTTGGGGAAAAATGTCTAGTTCAAGGAATCGACACCTATTATTATGATCATTAGAAATCATAACTGATCAACAGAGATTCTATGGTACGTGACTGATTAAGTGAAAGAAAAGATGTTATCACCCTTTAAGCATCCTACATGAGATAGATTGCATTGCTAGTTTTGTCAAAAATTGCTAAAAAAACATTTTTCCTTTTTTTTTTATTCTTCCTATAATATTCTTAACTCTTGCGTCAGTGAACAATTTACCTATGAATATTTCTAACTTTAACGTTGATAAATATTGCACAATCCAAAAAGTGTTATATTCATGATTCTAGCGTCAATGAATAAGTTCACAAATTTTGGATTTTTAATGAAAAAAAAAACAATTTTTTATGCTTTTTTTTCTTTTTGTTTACCCTTTTTATTATTTTTTTAGACAAAAAAAACCATTGCATAATATATTTACATTTAATAGTAATGGTCTGTATATTAAGCATATAGCATAAAAAAAAAAAAATGAAGCTTGAGGGGCTCACAAATAAATCAAGATAGGTCCCCAAATATTTTAAGAATTTTCTGAAAGGGAATAAAACATATGGACAAAGCATAAAAGTATATTTTGCAAAAACATATAATCAGGTCGGCTGGGCCTGGCCCACTCTCTTTTTTGGGTGAGGGTACAGGCTGGGCCGGATCTAGTCAGCCCGGCCCGGTTATTGGTTCAGACCAGTAACCCATTGGGTTGTCTTTCCCGCAGGCGTGTGTGAACTTAATCACACACGCCTGCTACAGTCGTTGGTTAATTAAATTGTGAAGAGAGGGAAACCAAAGCACCGGATGCCGAAGCTTGAAGATGATGGCGTAGCGTTGGAGAGCTTTCCTTCTGCTCTTCCCCTCGTTCCTCTTCTCTGTGACCTCTTGTTTCTTTTCTTGTCTCTTTTTTTTGTTTTTGGTTTTTCTCTCTCTCGGTCTCTCTACCCTCTCTGTGTGTCTTCCCCCTGTTTTCTGCCCTTTTTTTTCCTCTCTTTTTCGTTCTGTTTCTCGCCAGAAAAAATCCCTCCCTCCTTTTTTCGTGCTTTTTCCTCTGCCTTTTATAGGCTTCTCTGCTGCTTATCTCCCCAGGGCCATGATAAGGCCTGGGGACATTGTGTTTCGGCCGGATTGGGGCACCAACAGTCCTGCCCATGCCGGACTGTTGGTGGCGGTTTCCGCGGCCTGCTAGCGATCTCGTGGCGGGGGAGGGACGTCGGCTAAAACAGAGTCCGGCCTTTGGTCTTCATGTCATTGCCTTGTTGGGGTTATGTGGCACAATTTCCCTTTTTTAGGTGGTGCCCTCTCCTTCCAGAGGAGGAGGAGGAAGAAGGAATAGTGCCTTTGAAACGGCGTCGTTTCAGGGTGGGAACGGAAAATTTCAATTTGGGTAAATTGTAATTAAACCCCTGTATTTCAGCACCATTTACAAGATGGCCCTTGGTTTCTAATTTAATCACTTTAATCCTTAATCAGCCCCTGATTTCATTAATTAACTAATTCAAAGTTTAATTAAGTCCCCAAACTTATCTATTTTTCAATTAAACTCTAGATTTCATTAATTAAACTAATTTCAAGTTTAATTAAGTCCTCAAATTTATCAATTCTTCAATTAAGCTCCGAATATCATTAATTAAATCCATTCAAAATTTAATTAAGTCCTCGAACTTGTCACTTCTTTCAATTCCAACCAAAATTAACTTCCAAAATTATAATTCCAACCTGATTAACCCTTTAAACTTCTAATTTGTGTTGTCTTAATCCAAATCTTTATTTTTCTTCATTCATTCCAATTTTCCATTTCATTTTCTTTCTATTTTATAAAATAAAAATAAAAATTGGGTTATGATAATTATTATTTGTAATATTCATATTATTCGAATTTGACGAGTTGGGTCGGGTCATATAATACAAATATTACAGATAAGCTGATTGTTTTTAACACCTCTAAAAATATGGAGGGGATGCCGAGAAAATTCTGACATCTTGGAATCTAGTGCTTGGCCAATGAGTGACACAAGAGTGCAATGATGCGTGAAATACATGTTTTCACAATTTTTTTAATAATATTTAGATTTGCTAAATTATTAAATCACCCCATGGCCTACATGATAATTCCTTTGATATAAGAGAACAATAAGTTGTACATAAAAAGAACTAACTCTTTTGTTATAGCCTCTAAGACAAACTTTAGGGAACAAGTGGCAAATTTACATAATAAAGAACAAAAGACAAAACTTGCTAAGAAAAGGACAAATATTTAATAGTAAATGTTTTATCTATAACAAGACAAGGTGGCCAAATGTTGTAGAAATAAGGCTCAACGAAGTAACCCAAAAAAGGAAAGGACCAATGAAGCTAATATCAATGAAATTGATTATCTCGCTAATGAAGTTTTGAAAATAAACATATTGATTGTTATTTTTTAAGTCAACTTTATTAAAAATCTAGTTATAGGTTGTCACTCGTCCAAATAAACATGTATAAACCTAAAAAAGGATGTTCTCCACTCACAAAGAAATGGATAGTGAACATTTAGAGATGAGTAATTCATCAACCTCCAAGGTATTAGGTGTTGGGACCTTTATAAAAGTGACTTTCAAAAAACTATTAACCTTTAAAAACATGCTTCATGTTGTTGACAAATTTATAATTTCTAAAAATAGGGTGTTCATAGGAGATGTGTATCTCAGTGATGACCTCTTCAAAATTTGTCATTTTCCTTCTAAATGCTTGGTCACCAGGCAACCAAAAAACTTTGGTCTCTCATTTTTCTTTTTTGTTTTTTTGCTCTTTTGGTCCTCTTGTCCAAATACTTTTTTATTTTAATTTTTTTAAAAAAGGCGACATGAACGTTGACATAATGAGAAAAATTAATCAATGATTTTGAAATGAGTGTGTTAAAAACCGAACGTGTCAAAAATCAATTTTTGAATTTTTAATTATTTTGAAAAGACACTGAAAATGCCAAAAATGACGTAAATACATCAAAAATATATTTTTTAGATTTTTTGTTCATTTTTTCTATAATTTGGATTTTTTTCAAAAACAATGAAAAAAAAGGTAAAAAATTGGGTTATGACAACTATTGTAACCATGACTAATAACAATAACAATAACAATAACAATAACAATAACAACAACAATAATAATAATAATTCTCACCTATTTGAGTCTTATTGACATGTGATCAAGCCATCTGAATTATAAATTTATTTTAATAAATCTCAATTTATTACCAATTATGTTTTTTGAGAAAAAAAAATTATAAGTGAGGTTTTTGTAAAATAAAAATTCATAAAAACTTCTTTATATTCAATTGAAAGAAGTAATGATCCTCTATATTTAATTCATTTAGATAGTAGTGATTTAAAGTTTATGCAAACTATAGGTGGAAAAAAAGTATTGCATTGCTTTTATAGATAATTGCACGAGGTATTATTATTCCTATTTGTTTAGAAGCAAAGATGAGGCTTTTGTAATGTTGAAACATTATATGAATGAAGTTGAAAATCAATTTGATAAAAAATAAACGAAATAAGAAGTGATAGAGGTGGAGAATACGAAACACTATTTGGTGAATTCTGTTTTTAAAATGGTATTATCCACCAATCTACCGCTCCTTATTCACCTTAATAAAATAACATTGCAAAACATAAGAATTGAACTTTAAAATAAATGATGAATTTAAAATAAATGATGAATGAAATGTTGATAAGTTCAGGAGTACCTCAAAACTTGTGCGGGGTGGTAATTCTGATTGTAAATTATATGCATAACAAAGTACCCCATAGGAAGTTAGATAGTGTTGTTCTAGAATTAAAGCAACAATAACACCTGAGAGGGTTGAATTAAGTGTTTCACTAATAATAATAATTATTGGAATTAACTCCATTAAATATAATTAACACAATTAACTAACAATATAATTAAAGTGGTTAAAGTAAAGACTATAGGGATAGAAATTGCAAACTTGGTTTTAAATAAAAAATCAATTAAAAGTGAATGAGAAATTGTTCTTGTAGAACCTTTGGATAATAAAAGTTTCAAACCTAAAATAACACTCATGAGTTTGGGCTTTGAGTTTGGTTAATAAAAAATATTTTGCTTAGAATGAACCAATAAATTAATGATAAGATAATAATGAAAGTATTTATCCAAGATTTTGAACCCCAAAAACCAATTTTCAAGTCTCTTTTACCTAAATCACATGAAAAACACCATAGCAACTCCTTAAACCACCTAATGATCTAAAATAACCCTTGAAATTACTAAAAACACGACCAAATCTAAAAAGTATAAACATACCCTATCTACTTTTTATAGCATTTGTAGAGGCAAAAACACCATCATTACACTTTTCTCATCGAATGGAACCTTTGAACACCAAGCTTGGCCATCTTTGTTGCATGATCATGATAATGGATACTTTCTCTCGACCATCATTTTCCAGCGAGTTTCTCTCTCATTTCTCAAAGTTAAGGATTTAAAAATAGACCACAACACAATTTTTAATGAATTTGGGATTTTCCATGGTTGTTCTCTACCTTTTAGATTTATATTCCCTGCCTTTTATTTTTTTTCTCTTTATACCCCAATTTCAAACTTAATCTCATATAATTAGACCTAAAATGGTTCAATAAAAAAATAAATAAAAAACAAAGGAAAAAAAAGAGAAAAATATGGCAAAAAATGAAAAAAATATAGATGGAACAACATCAATGTTCATATGAATAGTTATGCCTACTCCATTTGTTGTCGTTTTATCCCAATTTTGAACTTAATCTCATCTAATGTACTTAAAAGGGTTCAATCGAAAGAGAAATAAAAATCAAAGGACAAAAAAAAAAGGCAGAAAATGAAAACAGTAACAGATGGAGCAACATCACTCGTATGAATAGTGATGTCGACTCCATTTATTTATTTTTATTTCTAATAAAAAATGGTTTTCAGTTTTATAAAAACTTCATACAAATAAAAATAATTCATATAAAATATAAGAGGACACGAATTTAAAAGAAATAAAATTAATAATTTCAAGGTATCATCTAACTAAAAAAATATAAAAGATCAATCACTATGTAGAAAACTAAACTAAATCAAATTTCTTAAGAAATAAGAAAGAGGGCATAAACCAATATTTTTTAAAAAAATATTTAACTAGTAAAGGCAAATTACTAAAAAAATGAGAGGCCAAGTGTAGACTGGCCAAGACTATATGCATGACTTGTAGTAAAAACTTGGGTGTACCCGTGCCTTGAAGCTAATGCCCGCACATGGATTTTTTATTATTATTATTTTTCCATCAGGAGAGGACGCTGTGTCGTTCCCTTGTTTTTTTTTTCTTTTTTTTTTCTTAGAGAGGGTGATAGGTCTCCTATAATGGCAGGCTACCTACACCTGCTGGATCAATTTCAGTCACCTTTGATGACTACAAAATCAGTTACAATTAGGGTCCTAGTTTTTGGACCCCAAAACCTGATTTTCAGGTCGTTTTTACCTAAAACCACCTCAAAAATGCCATAACAACCTTCATAAACCACATAATAACCCAAATAAACCCCAAAATAATTCAAAAAAATTATAATCTAAAAAATCTAAATGGACCCTAATCTATTTTTTTTTCATGTGTATAGGCAAAAACCATCACCAGTTCCTCTCATCGAACAAAACCCTTGGACACTAAGTTTGGCCATTTTGGTTGGTTAAATTGTGACAATCCACCATTTTCTCTCTCTAACACTATTTTCCAATGAGTTTCTCTCTCCTTTATCAAAGCCAAGGACTGAAAAATGAATCAAAATGAAAATTGTCATGAATTTAGGATTGGCTATGGTTTTTCTCTGCCTTTGACATTTTTGTCCCCTAACTTCTTCTTTTTTTCTTTCAACCCTAATTTCAAACTTAATCTCGTATAATTAGACCTAAAAGGGTTCAATTGAGAAAGAAATAAAAACAAGAGGAACAAGTAGGAAAAAATATAACAGAAAAAGAAATGAAAAAAAAGGCAAATGGAGCAACATCATTATCCATATAAATAGTGATGTTAACTTTATTTGTAGTCTTTTTAGCCTAATTTCAAATTTAATCTCATATAATTATACTTAAAAGGGTTCAAATGAAAGAGAAATAAAAATTAGATGAAAAAAAAACAAAACAATATGACTGAAAATGAACAAAAAAAAATAGATGTGGCAGTAGAACTGTTTATATAAATAGTGATGTCAACTCTATTTGATTTTTTTTTATCACTAATAAAAATTGGTTTTTAGCTTTAAAAAACTTTATACAAATAAAACTAATTCATATAAAATATAAGAGGATATAAATGTAAAAAAAAAATTAATCTATTCAAGGTATCATCCACCTAAAAATAAAAAATAAAAGATCAATCACTATGTAAAAAACAATACCACATCAATTTTTTTTTTTGAGAAATAAGAAAGATGGTATAAATCAATATTTAAATAAAAACAACTAACTCAAAAAGTGAAAAAAAAACAAAAAAAAAAAAAAGAAAAGAGGTCAAGTGTTAATGGGCTAGGCCCACATGCATGGCTTGCAACAAAAACTTAGGTATGTTTGGGCTTCGAAGCCCATGCTTGTACCTGGATTTTTTTTTTAATCTTCCATCAAGACTAGATGGCATATTGTTCGCTCATGTTTTTATTTTTTTGAGTAGGTGATGGGTCCTTTATAGTGGTAGGTGATCTATCGCATGTAATGGCAAGTGAACTATGCTAGCTGATTTAATTTTTAGTAACATCTGGTGACTGAAAAATTAGAGTCCAAGCTTTTGGACCCCCAAAACTCGTTTTTCATGTTTTGTTACATGAAACCACTTGTGCGAGGTGGAGAATATGAAACACTATTTGGTGAATTCTGTTTTTAAAATGGTATTATCCACCAAACTACCGTTCCATATTCACCTTAATAAAATAACATTGCAAAACATAAAAATTGAACTTTAAAAGAAATTATGAATGAAATGTTGATAAGTTCAGGAGTACCTCAAAACTTGTGCGATGGAGTAATTCTGACTGCTAATTATATACATAACAAAGTACCACATAGGAAGCTAGATAGTGTTGTTCTAGGATTAAGGCAACAATAACACCTGGGGGGGTTGAATTAAGTGTTTCACTAATAATAATAATTATTGGAATTAACTCCATTAAATATAATTAACACAATTAACCAGCAATATAATTAAAGTGGTTAAAGTAAAGACTATAGGGATAGAAATTGCAAACTCGATTTTTAACGTGGTTCGACAAGCCTACAACCACACCTCAAGCACCAAACGGATCTTAAGTATTGTATTCTTTGCTAATCCAAGCCAAAAATTACAATGTCCTTGATGAATCTTCACTAGGCTCTTTTTCACCACATTAAGATTTTTCACTTTGGTTATGCACCTTATTAACAACTAAGAGCTTTTCATTTAAACTCTTGAAGGGTTACATTTTTTTTAAATGTAACAACACTCTCTCAAAGAGTAGATAATTCAATTAAAGTTTATATCTCTATAGCTCACTTAATAGCACTTAGAATATATGAAGGTGTTTAAGTGAGAGAATTTATACTATTGTGCAAGAATATGAAGGTTTTAATGCACAAATATGAGTGTGATTTAAGATTGATGATTTGAAGTTGTTTTTACTCTTAAAAAGACTATAAAATAACTAGTTTTTGCTATATATATATATATATATATATATATATATATATATATAGTTGTTATTGTTCCTCTAACAGATAAAACGCTCGACCAATTTAGATTGGTTAAGCTAATTGGTCAGTCGGTTCTTGCAGATTCTCAAGGGTTCATCCCTGATAAACAAGCAGTCGACTGATTCAATTTCAAATCTAGTATTAGCAGTTTTAAGCTTAGTAAATCTTGAATCAACTAAATGCATATCAATCCTATAATGCTTGCAATGTGAAATATGTGAATTCATTTTAATTTGTACTTTCATGTAAGATACAAAGATTTACATAATTTGCATTAAAATAAATCCTTAACAACTAAGTCTTCACCTACTTTGCATTTTAGACTTATTGATTGATTTCTTCATTAAATTCTTCATGCTTATTAATTTGATCATTATATAAAACCTGTTTAAATTTATTTTCAACCAAGCATATCATTCGTCCATTTTCATTGAGTATTTATCATTAAAATATATAAATATTAATATGTGATCCAAAGATCAACAAAGAGAACACCATATAAATTGTGAAAAGGTAGACTACCATCCTATAGATATCGAAAAAAGTGGGGGTGTCTTGCTATAGTGGTAGTACCTGATCCCAAAAAGGTCAAGATAAAACTTAAAATTATGGATTGTGAATTTATTGGATATGGTTACAATAATTATACATATCGATTTCTTATACTCAAATCAAGTATTGAGGATATTCATCATAATATTATTATGGAGTCAAGGAATGCTACATTGTTTAAAGATGTGTTTCCATTGAAAAAGGTGCAAGAAAATCATTCACTTAAGATAACGATTGAGACTATTTCAAATAATAATAATTATTTAGAAGATGATGAAGTTGAGCTTAGAAGAAATAAAACGGAAAAAAAAGACAAAAATATTTGGTAAGTATAAATTTTATTAATTAGAAAAATATTTATCATTGATAGTTTGATCTTATTTTTTAAACTTTGTTAATTTAACTAAATTATTTGCTGGCTTATAATGAATTTATGTGACATATTTAAGAATAAAATAAACAAAAGTCTACTAATAGGTCTCAATTCATGGAATTAAAATATGATAGATTTAGAAGTTTTTCATAATTTGCAAGTAATCAATCTCTGCTTCCAAGTTAAAAGTGTTGATTTGGCTTTATAAAACATGCAATGCATTTTTTAAAGAAAAATTAAATGTGAGGTCCACTCACATTTTGGGTTAAAAATATGTTAGATTTTATAATTTAACATGAATAATTTAAGATAAAATATTATCATGTTTTGTTTAATAAAATCAATTAAAAGTGAATGAGAACCTTTGAATAACAAAAGTTTTAAACCTAAAATAACACTCATGAGTTTAGGCTTTGAGTTTGGTTAATAAAATATATTTTGCTTAGAATGAACCAATACATTAATAGATAATAGTAAATGTATTTATAAATTTTCATAAACTATAAATATTTGTGAATTTTAAGTAATTTATGAAATATGAATATTTATTTATAAACATTAATAAATTATAAATATTCAGTATAATTAATAAATATAAATAAGTTATGAGGGATAAATATATACACACACACGCACACACTTGTAGTTGAGTTTTCTAGTTGTTTCTTGTTTGTAGCAAAGCCTACGTAATACATGTAACGCCAATTAATATATAGACAAGTTTTTTTATACAGCCTGGGCAGTCGCCAATTGTTATATCATCTTAGTGAATGTTTTTTCTTTAATGAAAATATGATGTTTACGCAAATATATTGTTCACGTTTCATGTAGAATATTCTAATGTTAGTTTTTGACAAAAAAAAAATATCATGTCTATATATGTTTTAATGTATCTTTTTTTTTGTTGCTGATAAAAAATGATTTTCAGTTTTATAAAAAATTCATTAAAATACAACTAATTCATATAAAATATAAAATGGTACAAAATATAAAAGAAATAAAATTAATCTTTTCAAGGTATCATGCAACTCAAAAATATATATAAAACATCAATCACTGTGTAAAAAACAAAACTATATAAACTTTTTTAAGAAATAAAAAGAGGGTATAAATCAATATTTAAATACAAACAATTAACTGGAAAAGGTAAAAAATTAAAAACAAAAGATCAAATATTGATGGGTCAGGCCCATATGCTTGGTTTGAAGCAAAAACCTAGGCGCAACTGGCCCTCGAAGCCCAAGCTCGCGCCTAAAATTACTTTTTTTCCCATTAGAAGCAAATGAAATGTTGTTTGCTCTATTTTTTTTTTTAGAGAGGGTGACAGGTCAAACAATCTCTTGCCTACTAGTTTAATTTCTTGTCACTTCCAATGACTGAAAAACTGAGGTCCAAGATTTCAAACCCCAAAAATCAATTTTCGAGTCTCTTTTACCTAAATCACTAGAAAAACACCATAACAACTCCTTAAACCATCTAAAAACCTAAAATAACCCTTGAAATTACTAAAAAAAAAACAACCTAATCCAAAAAATATAAGCATACCCTATCTACTTTTTTTAGCATGTGTAGAGACAACAACACCATCATCCATCATCACACTCTTTTCATCAAATGAAACCTTTGAACACCAAGCTTGACCATTTTGATTGCAAGATCATGATAATGGACACTTTCTCTCTACCACCATTTTCCAACGAGTTTCTCTCTCATATCTCAAAGTTAGGGATTTAAAAATAGACCAAAATAAAAATTTTAGTGAAATTGGGATTTTCCATGGCTTTTCTCTACCTTTTAGATTTCTATTCCTTACCTCTATTTTTTTTTCTCTTTCTACCCCAGTTTCAAACTTAATCTTATCTAGTTAGACCTAAAATGGTTCAATGAAAAAAGAAATAAAAATCAAAGGAAAAAAGAAGAAAAATATGGCAGAAAATGAAAAAAAAATTGATGGAACAACATCAATGTTCATATGAATAGTTATGCCTACTCCATTTGTTGTCTTTTTATCCCAATTTCGAACTTAATCTCATCTAATTATACTTAAAAGGATTTGATTGAAAGAGAAATAAAAATCAGAGGACAAAAAAAAAAACAATAAGGCAAAAAATAAAAACAATAACAGATGGAGCAACATCACTCGTGTGAATAGTGATGTCGACTCCATTTATTTTTTTCAATTTCTAATAAAAAATGGTTTTCAGTTTTATAAAAACTTCATACAAATAAAAACAATTCATATAAAATATAAGAGGACACAAATGTAAAATAAATAAAATTAATAATTTCAAGATATCATCTAACTAAAAAAAATATAAAAGATCAATCACTATGTAAAAAACTAAACTATATTAAATTATTAAGAAATAAGAAAGAGGATATAAACCAATATTTTTTAAACTATTTAACTAGAAAAGGTAAATTACTAAAAACAAAAGAGGCCAAGTGTAGACGGGCCAAGACCACATACATGACTTGTAGCAAAAACTTGGGTGTGCTTGAGCCTTGAAGCCCATGCTTGCACATGGATTTTTTTTGTATTTTTTCATTAAGAGAGGATTCTGTGTTGTTCGCTTGTTTTTTTTTTCTTTTTTCTTAGAGACGGTGATAGGTCTCTTATAATGGCAGGCGACCTACACCTGCTGGATCAATTTCAATCACCTTTTATGACTAAAAAATCAGTTACAATTAAGGTCCTAGTTTTTGGACCCCAAAACTTGATTTTCAAGTCATTTTTTTTACCTAAAACCATCTAAAAAAACACCATAGCAACCTCTATAAACCACATAATAACACAAATAAACCCCAAAAAAACTCAAAAAATTAAAAAAATCTAAACGGACCCTAATCTACTTTCTTTTGTAATGTGTATAGGCAAAAACCACCATCAGTTCCTCTTATCAAATAGAACCCGTGGACACTAAATTGTGACAATCCACCATTTTCTCTCTCTACCACTATTTTCCAATGAGTTTCTCTCTCCTTTATCAAAGCCAATGACTGAAAAATGGACCAAAATAAAAATTGTCATGAATTTAGGATTGGTTATAGTTTTTCTCTACCTTTTACCTTTTTGTCCCCTAACTTTTTTTTTTTGTGTTTCAACCCCAATTTCAGACTTAATCTCATATAATTAGACCTAAAAGGGTTCAATTGAGAAAGAAATAAAAAAATATAACAGAAAATGAAATGAAAAAAAAAACAGATGGAGTAACATCATTGGCCATATAAATAGTGATGTTAACTCTATTTGCTGTCTTTCTAGCCTAATTCCAAATTTAATCTCATCTAATTATACTTAAAAGGTTTTCAAATGAAAGAGAAATAAAAATTAGAGGATAAAAAACAAAACAATATGACAGAAAATGAACAAAAAAATAATATATAGGGCAATAGAGCTGTTTATATAAATACTGATGTTGACTCTATTTTTTTTTATTGCTAATAAAAATTGGTTTTTAGCTTTAGAAAAACTTTATACAAATAGAACTATTTCATATAAAATATAAGAGAATACAAATGTAAAAAATAATAATAATAATCTATTCAAGGTATCATCCAACTAAAAATAAAAAATAAAAGATCAATTACTATGAAAAAAACAATACTAGATCAATTTTTTTTTAAGAAATAAGAAAGATGGTATAAATCAATATTTAAATAAAAAAATAACTTGAAAAGTGAAAAAAAAAGGAAAGAAAAGAGGTTAGGTGTTGATGGGTTAGGCCCACGTGAATGGCTTGCAACAAAAACCTAAGCATGTTTGGGCTTCGAAGCCCATGCTTGTGTCTGGATTTTTTTGTTCCATCTTCCATCAGGAGTAGATGACGCATTGTTCGCTCATGTTTTTATTTTTTTAGAGTAGGCGATGGGTCCTCTATAGTGGCATGTGATCTATCGCCTGTAATTACAAGTGAGCTATTCTAGCAGATTCAATTTCTAGTCACATCTGGTGACCAAAAAATTAGAGTCCAAGTTTTTAGACCCTAAAAACTCATTTTTCATGTTGTTTTTACATGAAACCACTTTAAAAACACCATAATAACCTCTATAAACCATTTAATAACCCAAACAAACCCCAAAATTACCAAAAAAAAACTAAACTTAAAAATCTAAACGGACCCCGATCTATTTTTTTTTTGGCAAGTGTAGAGGAAAAAACCCACCAAACAACACATTCCTCTCATCTAATGAAACCTTAGACACTAAGCTTGGCTATTTAGTTAGGAAAATTATTAAATTGACCACTTTCTCCTTCTATCACCATATTCTAGTGAGTTAATATCTACTTTCTCAAAATTAGAGACTGAAAAATAGACCAAAATGAAAATTATTGTGAATTTGCAATTGATTATGGTTTTTTTCTACCTTTTACATTTATTTCCCCTACCTTTTATTTGTCTTTTCTATCCCATTTTCAAACTTAATTTCATCTAATTAGACCTAAATGGGTTCAATCGAAAGAGAAATAAAAATTAAAGGACTAAAAAAGGGGAAAAAACCGTTGGAGAAACCCACTAATCTATTTTTTTCGGCAAGTGTAGAGGAAAAACACACCAAACAGACCCCAAAATCTATGATGAAAAAAAATGAAGGAGGATAGCGGAGCATTTATTCATATGAATAGTGATGCCTACTCCATTTATTTTCTTTTTATTCCAATTTCAAACTTAATGTCATCTATTTATACTTAAAAGAGTTCAATCTAAAGAGAAATAAAAAAAAAATGAAGGATGGCGGAGCATTTATTCATATGAATAGTGATGCCTACTCCATTTATTTTCTTTTTATTCCAATTTCAGAGAACAAAAAAGAAAAAACATATGGCAAAAAATGAAAAAAACTTAAAAGATAGAGCATCATCACTATTCATCTTAATAGTGATGATGACTCCATTTATTTTTTATTGATAATAAAAAAAGATTTTTATTTTATAAAAAACTTCATACAAATAAAAGTAATTCATATAAAATATAAGAGGATACAAATATAAAAGAAATAAAATTTATCTTTTAATGTGTCATCCAACTAAAAAAATATAAAAGATCAATTACTATGTAAAACTAAAAAATACATCAATCTTTTTTTTTTTAAATAAGAAAAGATGGTATAAGTCAATTTTAAATAAAACTAATTAAAAACAAGAAAAAGAAAGAAAAGAGAGTTGATGAGCCAGGCCCATATGCTTAGCTTGAAGCAAAAACCCAAGCGCTTTGAAGCCTATGCATGTGCCTGAATTTTGTTCACTCTTTTCTTTTCTTTTCTTTTCTTTTCTTTTTGTGGGCAACAAGTCGCCAGTTGGTTCCAATGACCGTAAAGTCAAGGTTCAAGTTTTTGGACTCCCAAAACTTTTTTTTCAGGTCTTTTTTACCTGAAACCACCTCAAAAACACTATAACAACCTCCATAAACCACCTTACAATCCTAAAAAACCTCAAAATCATTTAAATAACAACACATCTAAAAAATCTAGATGGACCATAATCTACTTTTTCTAGCATGTGTATACGAAAAAACCATCACCATCACGTTTCTCTCATAGAATGGAATCCTTGACACCAAGCTTGGCCGTTTTGATAGGCAAAACCTCGATAATTGACCACTTTCTCTCTCTACCATTATTTTCCAATGAATTTATCTCTCCTCTCTCAAAGTTAGGGACTAAAAAAATAAATAAAATGAACTCTTAAACCTAAAAAAAATTATTATGAATTTGGAATTCGCTATTGTTTTTCTCTGTCTTTTACATTTTTATCCCCTACCTTTTATTTTTTTTCTTTCTATCCAAATTTCAAACTTAATACCATTTAATTATACTTAAAATGGTTCAATTGAAATTAAAATAAAAACAATGGTTCAATTGAAAGTGAAATAAAAGTCAGAGGATAAAAATAAAAAAATATAACAAAAAATAAAATAAAATAAGAGGTGAAGCAACGTCACTATTTTTTTTTTTGATAATCCGAGGTGTCCGAGCCAGCTTACGCGCACCACGACTAATCCCCGGACCCACTGAACATCCTGCAAGCCCAGTAGACATGTAAGGCACCATGGGGGTGACAGGCGTACACGCGAAAACTCGAACCCAGAACACATAGGCAAGGCAAAGCCTGCCAAGGCCACTGAGCTGCAAGCCTCGGTGTGAAGCAACGTCACTATTAATATGAAGAGTGATGTCTACTCTATTTGTTGTTTTTTCTATTCTAATTCCAAACTTAATCTTAATTAATTAAGACTTAAAAGGGTTTAGTCGAAATAAAAATTAGAGGACAAAAAAATCATATTATGATTAATATGGTATTGATCAGCTCAACATTAATACTTAGAAAGAATCAACCATTATTGAGATTCCACTAACTTCACATCACTTCTTTTTGCTTGGTTTCATCGGCAGCTAGCTTCTCTTGAACTTCCCACATTGCCTGTACTCTCAAGAGTACTCAAGTTATCAAGAAGATCATACCAGATTGTTTTTGCATTAGATAATAGTTGGAATAATATTGCAATGCACACCAAACAGACCTTGATTTGTTGCGATCACAACTGGGGCAATTGCATGACTCTGGCTAGCAACAACACCTGCACCCAAAACTACACATGATAATGTTACAACGAACATAGTTAATCATGGCTATGCAACTCTTTTCCGATTAAAACAATTAATGCTCGACCAGTAGCTAGGGGTGATCCTTTGCATTTCTTACTTTCAAATTTATGGCTTATATATCCCCTTTTATCTGTGTTTCCTCTTAGCTCAACTAGATGTGGCAATAATCGTGTCACAGTAATTACTACCTGTATTTCATATTTAAACAAAAACAAACCTCATTTTGTCTCGTTTCTTTTCCAAGACTTTCAAGTTCAAAGCTTCACTAACAGGAGCTGGCCATTAATATCGAAACCCCAGCAAATTGAGAGTTCTTGACCATAACCCACAGCCAGGGCGGAGCTAGAAATTTTTCCTGTCCTGAGCTATTAAATAAATATATGATTTTTTTAAAGATAAATTATTAACTTATTTATATGAATTTTTAAAGTTAATAGGAAAGTTTTAATTCAAATACACTATTCAAAATATTAAAAAATAAATTTGAAAGTATATAAAAATTAAAGTGAAAGTAAAAATAAACTCATTATTAAAGTTACATCCTTCAATGTTTTGTGAAATATAATTCATCTATAATCGAATCTGAATCGATAATGTAATAACCCCTCAACCGGGATAAAATAACAATCTCATGTCAACTGAAAAACAAAGTAATTAAATTTTTTTCCTCTCTCAATTCCTCCTTCCTTCACTTGATTCTTCCTTAGATTAGTATTTTATAAGTTGCACATTGTAAGTTTACAAGGTTATTCTCTCACTTTTCTTATTTTTTTCCTTGGATTTTTATTTTTATGTTTTCCCCTTACTTTTCACTCTTTCTCTCTCGCCTTTTCTTTTCTTTCTTTTTCTATTCTGTTTCTGCCCAGTCAGCAACATATAAAATTAAGGAAGAACTGATTTGTTTTTTTTTAATAGCAAATAACTATTTTACCTTTAATGAGTCATTTTGCTTTTATTTGACCTTTTTTTTATTAGAATTATCAAACTCTGTTCATTCTAAAATTTAAACTAGATTTTATTCAATATATTTTAAGATCTCTTGTAAAATTTCAGCTCAATCTGATGGTCAGATTGAAAATTACATCCAATAACATAAAAGTGGTCAAATTGTGATTTTTTTTATCAAATTTCAGAATTTCTCCAAAAATTCTGAAACTTTAACCCAATCTAAAACATCATATTAGAAGACTTAACATAAATTTTCAAAATTTTTTAACACATCAATTAAGAATTATAAATTTTCTTTACATAAAACTAGTATAAAAATATTGATAAAATATTGGCCTGAGCTAGAGCCCACCCTAACCCCTTCATGCCTCCGCCCTTACCACAGCAACCACTGCATGGCATTCAAAATCGGTCCCACAGCAACCTTAAAATCTCTATTTCCTCCAACAATAACACATAAAATGTTTTTTTCATCAAAGAAAGCCAGTGTTATTACCCTCATAATCTGTTTGCACGTAATTTCCTCTGACAGCAAAGGCATTGGCAGCCTCTATTTACATTTTTTTTTTCATACACCAAAAACGTGACCCTATCATATTGCTATTGGAGCTAGTTTAAATTCCATTTATTACAACATGCTAGTTCATCAATGCATCGTTTTCCAAATCATACTAATTGCATTCTTAATTGGCCATATTAACTATGACTCTCTAATTTACTATCCATCCCAATTGACAATTCATGGAAAGCCTATATATTTGGATCGATTCTAGCTCTCTCTCAAAGAGGTGTCCTCCACCTTTTCATATTATTCATAGAAAGGTTCTAGGTTTAAACTTTGAAATGGTATGGAGGGAGTTATATAACCTTACTTTTATAGTCTAAAATATTGAGCCTTTCCGTTAAAATAAGGGGGGAAAGGCCTTTAATCCATGATTAAGAGCTTTAATTAATGCAGTCACGATGACCTACAAAAACTTTTTGGGCGTTAAGCCATACAAATATTAGTGCATGGAGCAAGCTAGGAAATTCTTGTCCGATTACCAGATAAATACAATTCTATAATTAATTATGCAGCCGGAGCATAATCATAGCCACCATCGTCGTCGTCATCACCCTCCATGGATACTACAGGAGCATAGTCATAATCTCGATCTTCATCATCACCGTCACCTTCAAGGCATGCTGCTGGTGCATAATCAAACCCATCATCTCCATCTGCATGGCGACGAATGCTCCAAGAGGCAATATTAATGGTCTTCGACATAGGATTCTTAATTTGGAGCGAAGGAAGATACAAGAGCAAGATTAATTTGGGCTAGAAAGAAAGAAACGTTGGTGGTTTTAATTGTGCTTGGGAGTAACTTGGAGGGGAGGAGATGTGGTGCTTGTATACATAGAGGAGGAAGTAGTGAAGAGAAAGTGGTGGACTCATTTGGACACAAGTCGACCACGTGAGGATTGTGGAAGATTGGCTGAAGGGATGTGCTGTGTGCATGGCCTTGTGCCTATGACAGGCGGTAGTGTTAAGAAGTAAAGGCAACGTCTTTTACTAAACTGCTGAAAACAGCCATAAATTAGATATTTGAAACATCCGGTTTAATAAATTATGACAAAACATCGATCATATTCAAAGAATACATGTTGTCGAGTCGCAACTCGTTGATTCGATGTTTAAAACATCTAATTATCTATCTAGTTATATGTCTTTGCGTGAAATATTGAAGTTCAAAAACTATTTCAAGACATTTTGTTTTGATATTCCATGGAAATTCCCCAAGAACACGTGGAAAAGTATCTGCCATGTGGTTCAGCCACCTAAACACCCAAGTGACAGTTCAGATCCATGTCATTGGAGCCCTTATTCGTGGAAACTTGATAGCATTTGATCATGCGTGAGAAATAGTAGAAAGCATCTTTGAGGGCGTGGTTTTGTCGAAAAAGAAGAAAGAAAAAAGGTGAGATCTTTTGGCGGTGGGCTGGTGCTGCCAAATTGGTGGTCCAGTGGACCACCAAATTGGTGGTCTATTATCCTACTTTGGAATTACGGGTTTAATTAATAGCCACAATAAAAAGAAGATTATGAATCATCGATGGCAATATCAGGTGATCAAACATATCTGACTGACGGAGGCTCAGCTGATAAAAAAAAAAAAGTATTTGGAAGCAACTCTCGAAAGATAAAATACGTGTCATTTGAATATATATATATATATATATATATATATATATATATATATAGACACACACACACACACACACATGGAATTATTCTCAATTTTAATTCTACATTTACATACAAAATACAGAAAATTAGAATGTTAAATATTATAACTTTATTAGTTTAATTTGACGTCGAAACCAGCAATGTTGAACTTGTCCAGGGGAT
>Ga0325414_1000431_pt1 | contig 33767 bp, 13 predicted proteins | sample PopdelMetagenome_8_FD_206183 | JGI IMG/M metagenome (GOLD analysis project Ga0325414, IMG submission 206183) | Populus deltoides microbial communities from Bellville, Georgia, United States - Leaf-PdKOR-R3 | ecosystem: Host-associated > Plants > Phyllosphere > Phylloplane/Leaf | place: USA... | reverse complement strand
ATTTCAAGTTTGTTATCTGGAAAAGGAAAATCAGACTTTTTATTTGATAACAAATACGCAATTGCATAAACAATTACATTCATAAAACATTAAAGAATGTTTGCCCAAGAAAAAAAATCTCCCCCAAAAACCTTGGCTTTATCAAACACAACCAAGAGATAAACGGTAAGAAACCCAATCTGAGTCAAGACTACCGCATGCCAGAGATGAATAGGACTACTTATTTACGCCATACGATGCTGAGGGTGTTTTTGCTTTTTCCTCCTCATGCACTGCAGACTTTGAAGTACATTTTTCTTCTTCTTCTTCTTCCTCCTCCTCCTTGTTTGAAGGGATTCGTTTTTCCTCTTCTTTTTCCTCAAGTACAGGGATACCAACACCTGGGGAGGCATCACTTCTTGTATCTTCTACTTCCTTGAGTGCAGGAACTCCTGCACTTGGGGGGGCACCGCTTCTTGCATCTTCTACTTCCTTTAGTGCAGGTACACCTGCACTTTGGGGGGCATCGCTTCCTGTTTCTTCTTCTTCTTCTTCCTTGAGTGCCGGTTTACCTGCATTTGGTGGGACATCACTTTCTGAAACCTCCTGTGTTTCTTGCGGGAGGTCAGGGACGGGATAGATTTCCTTTTCCAATAGTGAACTTAATGTGGTGTCAGAAGGTGAGGTGGGCGAAGGTGGAGAAACAGAAAGCATCTTCGTAAAGGGATAGACTTCGGTAACTTCTTCACTGCCTTCGTCCAAATAAACAACATCCTGCATTGTAAGTTGGTGGTATTCAACAATCTCTCTCAGAAAGCGGTTCTCGCGAGCATACACAGAATTCTCATGTGCCAGACGAGCTTTCTCAGCCAAAAGTGTCTCCAGTTGAAGGCGGATCTGCCATAGCAAATATGTAAATCAAATAGTAATCAATAGACTGTCACAATTGTCTCTCCAGTTTAAAACAGCTAAAGAAGAAAGATTCATCAAAGCATCCTGCAGATACAGAAGCTAGTGGAAAACAATACAAAGAGAGCATAGATTACAAAATTAGGTCGAACAGCATGCATTGGTCCTACACAGAGAACCTTGTGAGATAAAAAACACAATGAAGTACAAGAGTGCATTACCAGATCATCATCGTCAACATTGCTGCCCTTTTCACGGCTCTCCCGAAGCATTTTATTCTCTTCTTCCAGCTGTGAACATCTTTGTTTAGCAAAAGCCAGGTCTGCTTTAACCGTTTTTAGTTCCCGAAGAAGAAGTTTTGCTTTGGCAGCAGTAGCCATTGCAACCTGTGAACAGAAGGCTAATCATTCATTTCACCAGCTAGGAGATTGAAAATAGGCTCACAACTGTCTTTTGCTGAAGCGAATAATTTGGAGTGAATACTGATGATACGATTCCTATCCTGTTCTTAACATATTCTAAAATTGCTGCAAACCGAGTCAGTTCACAACCGCGATTACAGATAGCCTTTCTTTGGCCAAGCCATAGGCTAAAATCTAAGTCGACAAATGGGGACCAAAAAAAAATCATATTCTTCACACAGCCACAATAATCTATCTTGTATATAGAGACCTCCATATTTAGTGACATGCTGCATAGCAGCATTAAATAGGTTAGTTGAGAGCTTAAATCTTATTCGATTTCCAAATTAATGCATTTAAAACTTTTCCACATGAACCAGTGACCCACAAATACAAAGTTGCCACCTTACGTCGCGAGATGCCTTCAGTTGATTTTCATGGTTCAGAGGTTGTGTCTGTTGTTGCATCCATGAACTATTTGCACCAGGACTTTGATTGTATGCGTCGGGACCTTTTCGCCTTATTTGCAGTTTGCGAGTTTCTTGGATGATATCTGCTGTCTTATTTTCCACAATAGTGCGACCTTCCTGGAAAATAAGTAGAGATATTGAAGCAAAAAAATATAATTTATATAATTGCTAAGTTTTAAATGTATGACGGATTCATCCAGAAATGCAAATCTGCAAACATACTTGTTAGCATCATTAGAACTTATTTTTATCAGTTCTTCTGGAATCATTAATTCAGTATTTCAGAAAAGGAGTAGAAAAAAATCTGACACTGGATCAATTCAAACTCTCCTTCTCGCAGAAAATCTGATCACTAATTAACAACATTCAATTTAATTGCTAACCGTTATTTTTAATAGAGACTTGGGTTTACTACCATAATCTCAGCAATAGAAATGGAACCTAAACATCAATGGCCAGGTTAGAGGATTGTCCACAGGTTAAAAATGGAAGAAAGTAGGGAAAGAAAAACCCTTTAGATGCTTTGCTCAAGATATAGATATGCAATCAATGAGCTCATCAAGTAGGATCAGGAACTAAAACAGGTTGTACAGTGAACACAATGGATAAGTTTGCCTAGAGTTGCAAAGGAAGCAAAACATCTTACCTCGAAAGCCTTTTCAAAGGTGTCACCAATTTGATTAAGGGAAGATGTAATCTTATCCAAGCCCTTTCGTATTGCAGGATTATCCATTTTCCTAAAGCCCTCAGGTGTCCGGTATGAATACTGTAAAATATTACAACAATCAATTGATGACACTTGCCCTTTTATTCTCCGATTTTCTTCACTGCAATAAGTGGGACTCAAATGTTAATTTGGTAATCACCTGACCACCTGCAGAGGAATCTGGCATCTGGAACCTTGATCTTTCTGGTGTTTCAAATTGTTGAGACATATTATCGTCCTCGAGAATCGCTTTTGCTTTCCGAGCAAGGACACCCCAAAACCCTTTCGAATCATTTGTTCCCGGTTTGTCCTCGTATGCATCAAACACCTAGATGTTCAGGCATCATGCCTCATCAAATTTAACAGGATACGAATAATGTGCAATAAAGCTAGTAATGCAAAGACATGCAAACCAATTCCGTCATCTTTCTATAGTAATCGTTCTAGACTCCAATATGTACAATCATGCCAACAAGGGCATAAATCCAGTCAAAAAAGACTCAAAGATTTAGGCTCTGGAGGCATGATTATCTAGTTTGAAATCCCCTAACCCTAAGTATATATTATCAATTCCTGAATTTTTGCCAAACCAAGAAGGAAAGCTGAGACTAAAAGCATATCAAATTTATTGAATCCTAGCGAAAAATACTATAAAATCTTCAACGTTCTAACATTATTGAATAACTGCAAATTCATTGTCAACATTTAATATGCATAAAAATAAAGGATACAAAACTGAAGCAGTGATCAAATCCAATTCAGTATGTAATCATGGATTGAAAATATATTGATAAGATCAATTTAGAGATGCAGATAAGACGAGATCCATGTTCATTTTTGACAGATAAAAATCCTAAATGAAACAGAAACAAAAGAACGAAATTGGGTTCTTGATAACACGAAAAAAAAAAGACATAAAGAAGACCTTAGATCTCCGAGGGATAGAATCTCCAGCATATGCAGAAGAAAGGGATGATTCACGATGAGCAGCAGATGCCCTAATAGCCTGAGCAGCCAGAGATGAAGATGAAGAAGATGTTATAAGAAAAGTGTCGTCATTGATATTAGTATTTTTGTTGATGTTTTCATGGTGGTTGTCTTGTTCTGGTGGGTGATGAATCTCTTCTTTGAATGTTGATGTCCTGGTAATTCCATGTCTTCTCCTATATGCCATCTCTTTTTATTAATGATAATAACTTGTTCTTGGCCGTTACAGCCACCCCCACCGCCACGATGACAAGTAGAGGTGGTGATCAAGGAAGAGGAAGATCACCACAGCCCACAACCGTCTCTCTGTTTTTGGATTTGTCCAACGAACCTTTACTTTGTTTTTTATACAAGACATTTACCATGAGGAATGCTAATGTGACACCACTTGTACCCTCTTAAGATACACTTATATATATATATAACATTATCCAATGGTTTGCATTGACTGGCGGCTATGCTCCTTCCAAATATACAATTACTTGGTTTTGTGAATGCCCTAGTTCGGGTGTGGATACCCCATATAAAACTTGTAGGAATGGAATTTAATCTTGATCTACTGCTGGTCCAAAGATACTGTTAGGTTAAAAATAAAATAAAATGATGTATGACTGTGCTCCATATTTTGAACACTTAATGTGGGAGGCTTACGATTCATCTTCTCCCTTTGCTTTTTTCAAGAAAACTCACACTTGTAAGAAGAAACCAGTCCAACTGTTTGCCTGCCTCTGTCTATCAGCGCAACTTTCCAGTTATGATTTTTAGTTCGAGTCTCACCTATCTTATTTCTTCGTTGACGGGCTTGCCTTCTCTTTATACTTTGTTTATGCAGCCCTTTTTTTTATTATTGTAAAAGTTACTAGTTCAGACCGGAGCCCCGAGATTGGATTCTAGTTTTTGACAGCATATTCTCAAGTTCTTTATCTTGTCATAAGATTAATCCAAGTTCAAACCAAGGATGAAATGGATGCTTGCTTGATAAACTACGAAATTTGCTTTACGTCTTTCTTAACAACCAATGTATAATCATAGTTAATTACAAAGCAATTCCTACGAGGCTGCAATCACTGCCTTCTTTTACAACAAAGGACCCTTTTTTGATGCAAGGCCTTAGCATTATATGCACAAGAAGTAAAACATGTTTCCAGCCAATGAGTTCTTCATGTTTTAGTGCCATTATGTTACAGCTGCAGAGCCAAGTTAGTATGCTGAGTATTCAACGAGGAGTGTGGACGGCTATCATTGTAAGTCTCACCTATTCTGTTCGGAAAAGATCCCTGCATACCTGAACCATGCTGCAAAAATATATTCTGCTCCGGAGAATTTATCTGGTCAAGCCGTGTCTTTAAAAATGGCAGATCAAAGATGAAATGGCCAGAAACAGGTGTCAATTGTTCGCTAGGTTTCAAGGCCTGAATTGTCTCGGACGAACTGCCAAGTCCATGATTTGGAACTTGAGCAGCTGGGGCTTGATCGTCACCTCTCAGACATTGTGTACTTGGACTATGTGTATTGCCAATATGTCGATTAAAACTTGACATGCCAGTGGTCTTTAGGGGCCATGAAGATGGTGATAAACTGTAAGTATCACTCAACCTGCTTTCCAAAGCATTTGACCTAACACCCTTGAAACCTGAATCCGATGGTTGTGATTTGTTATCCATCTTGCTTCTCTCCAGTTTATGCATTGCCGATCCATTATCCTTTTTACTTGAACCAGCAGCTAAAAGATTCAGATCTCTGGCATCAGCGACAGGTGAATTTGAACCCTGTTGAAGGCCTCTATTTTGATTTTGGCGAGGCCTTTCATTCCTTGAGACACTGGCAACATCCGTGTCATTACAAAAGGAAGCATCACCGCTAATGAAACCAAAGTTACTGTAACAATTACCATTTGGTGCCACTTTCTCTGAAGTTCCATGAATGCCAAAGTTGTTACCAGCATAAGCAACACCTCCTTTATCGACATCAAACATGTCTATTCTGTCACCCCGGCTTACATTTTGGCATGCAGCTGTGATTGTAGCATCAAGTGTAGGTGGACACTGAGCAGAGGTTGATGCCGCAGAAGTTTGACAGTTTGGAGACTGAAGCCAAAAGTTTGAACCTGGAGTTGGAAAATTGGCAGCAGTGGTCGGCCATCCATCTAACTTGCGTTTGGCAACCATTTGGGCAGTTGGTCCTACGTCTTTAACAAACAAGAATAAGCTTTTATGATAGGCAATTTCCTGCTGATTCACCTACACCATGAGAGAACATAGTGTCATCTCTCATGAAGTATCTACTAATTCATGATATCAGGAAGCATAGATAGAAAACAGAACTGTTCTCTCAAGTAAGTCACTTACGTGCACTAGTGGCTTTGAATTACTATAAATTGATGAAATAATTGGATAGCTCTCATCAAGGAATGACATCCATGGCTTATATGTAGAGCGCCTATCTGTTTCAGAAAAACCAAATCTTTTACTATCTCCAGAACCTGTTGAAGAAGAGCTAATTAAAACATGTTATGAAATTTGCACAATTCAACTTCATGAAGAGAACAAAAATTTTCTGCATTTCTGTGTCCCTATTGTTGGAGCCTATGGCTCCATCCATTTGTGTACAATCCACATTGAAGAGCCTCACAGACCATTGGTTCATTATTCTTGAGAGTTTGAAACCTTCAAAATTGCACAATCTAAACAACAAATTGTGTAGCGGGAACAATCTAGCCTTTCCATTGTGGAGCAGATCCAACTATGATCTCATGTCAAGAGGATAAAATCATTAACCTAGTGAATCCCTTTAATTTAGTGAATGCAAGTCAGTTAAGTGTATGACAACCCACAAGGAGAGCTCCTTCTGGACAAAAAGAGAGTTCCTACCTTTAATGATATGGATTCCATATATTAAAAAATGGACAAATCACATATGGAGAACTCCATAGACTAAGTGACTCTATAAACAGCATTTTCCAACCTTTAACATACTTTGTGCATGTTGGATCTGCCCTTCCCTAAAACAAGACCTTAAGAAATTTGATTTTGAGGTGGTCAGAACAGAATTCACTCCTTACCAAAAAGTACTTCATCATCTCTTGCATCAGAATGCGTAGTGATGCCCAAGCATGCAGAGTTCACTCGGATCGCTCTTTTTAGACTTGATGAACAACTTGTTAAACATGGGGTGGGTTTCGGGGATACATGAACTGCAGTATTGGTATTGCTGGATTTTGAACTCCTCGCAACCTTAAGGGATGGGCTATAAGTTGAACCCTTGACTTCATGTTGGGGCCTTCTACCACTTCGTCGTCTTGTCCCCGAGAATTCCAGTTCAAAATTATCAGGATCAGTTTTCAGAACATGGAAAACCTTCTTAGCTAATTCAGCTATGGCACGAGCCTGTAAAAACCAAGCTTTGACGTTCAGTTGGAGGTCAAAAATTCATAATTTATCTACACAGAATTCTTTGAATATGATTAAGTTGTTTGACAGGTAGCAGATAATCATACCTGTCTGAAATAAATGGTGGAAGAGGAATTGAAGTGCATTGCATTTCCGGATATTAGAAACACATCATGCTGCATAACAGTTACAAATTTTGTAATCAGAAAAGGGAAGAATAGAAGTTTCTTGTCTGGAAGCTACATGGTTCACACATCAACACTGTAAAACAAATGTACCTTCAAAATCATAAATAGAGAATTAATGCTTGATAAAGGAGCAAACCTCAAATTGTTCAAGACTTTTATACATTCCTTCATGAAGTTTAGCTCTCATGGTGCCGAAATCCATAGGCTCTTGGATGATTTCATAATACTCCTCAACCTTATTAGCAGCGATTCCATAAATACAAAGAACAAGAAAGGATAACATTCTTGATATGTAAGGAAACTTCTGATCATTACCAACCTCATTTGGGTCAACTGGTTCTGCAAATATTTCATGGGTATCTCTCCTAAGAGATGGACAAATAAGAAACAAAAGTCAGAACAAGAAAGGAAACTGTTTTCAACCTGCAATGGACCCCTCAGCAAAAATTTCAACAGCTGTGTCATTGCACCAATTGCAAAAGACACGAGAAAGGAAACTATAATTGCGAATTACTGATGATGTTAAGTACTTGATGCATACAAGAATTCCTCAGTAACTTAAATGATATAAATACTTTAGAAAAATATCCACCTCTGTAATATGTCAACGATATGCTCAAGTATTCGTTTTTCTGGCACCCATGATGTACATGAAAAACTAGATGGTTGATCTGGTTCAGGAGAACAGCTAGAGTCACAAACAGAGAAACTTGGAGATCTGATTACAAATTTAATTAAAAAAAGAAGAAGGAAGGTAACCTGGAGAATGAGCTTGTCCTTTCTGTTTTGGGCCATCTTTTTTCTGCAAAATGGCTTCATCTGGTCCAATAAGGAATGTGAAATACGATGTCAGTGTCACTGAAATCTGCAGTTTGCAATTACATTTTAACGGAGCAAAAAGGCTTACCACTATTGATTGGATGATCTTTATGACTTAGTTCTCTTTCATCTGATTCATCACTTGACTTGGGCTCCTGAAACCAAACTCAGGGAACAATGAAGACTTTCTATCAATCTACACAACCTCTTGAGCCACGAGGAGAGACCAAGAGGCAACGGCAAGCTCAAGCACATAATGACAATCACAAATTACTGGTTAGTTACTAGCAATCTATAGGAACAGTTTCTGCATGCCATGGTAAAGTGGAAGGCTTTTTCAATTTGAACACAATGTAACCAACTCCCTTTGGAGGTTTGGACAAAGAAGAATGAAAGGAATAGAAGAGAGAAGAGAAAAAATCCTAAAGGAGCCCCACTGCCTTAAGAATTACAATGAAAGCAATAAAGATAGTGATGATCATGTAAACACATATGCTGCACTTGAGCTGAAATGTTGGGTGGGGTCAATCAACTGCTATTTCCAACTGCACAACACCAATTCTTCTCATGAATTTATGTAATAGCCAACCACTTTCACCCATATTAGGAGCCCTCTTTAAAACCCACCCAACAGCTTAGAAGTTAGATCCCAAATAAAAGAACAATTGGGCGTGAACAACTCAAATTATAGTGAGCAGGAAACCAGCAAAAATACTCATCACTGATTATTATTTCCATAAAACAATGAATTTGATGAAGCTGATTGTTATTACCCCACCACTCCAACAACCTTGAATAAATAAATAAACAAATAAAAGTAAAAAAGGAATGGAGGCAGGCAGAGAAGTAAAACCTGTTGAGCATTGGGAGTAGAAGCCACATCTTGAAGTGGTTTAAGCTTCCTCTTTTTCTTTTCCCTTGTCCTACAGGCTGGACCCTCAGGTTGGTTCTCCTTTTGCTGCTCCAACTCCTTGTCTTGTACCTTAGCAACAGTACTGGTACTAGTGCTTGTAATGCTCCTACTAAGCCTAGTTTTTTTAGCAACAGTGGTCCTACTCAGTGGCTGAGCCTTCCACACATCCAAGGCAGATATCCTAGGACTCCTCCTGTGTCCCTCTCTAAACATTCTCCTACTCTTCATTTTTGTACTTTTCTAGCCAACAAAACCAAAAAAGAAACAAACCCACATTGTCAATTTTGTACCTTTGTGTTTACTCATTTCAAAGAGGACACCTTTACAGTAAAATAATCATAAAAACCCACCTCAAGTTTGACAAGAACAACAACCCAGGTTTCTTTTCTGCCTAAAAACGTGAAAAAGCAAGTGCAAAATGGCAATGGAGTTTGGTTGAGGTGTGATTGTTTGAGCTTTCTAGAAGGAAAAGCAGCCGGAGAAACAGTGAGAAATGAGAATGGAAAAGGGGGTGCATTGAAGAGGTACAGCTAGGAAACAAATGGGGTTTAGTTTTTTTCCATTTTAGTGAGAGAGATGCAGTATTTTCAAGCAGGGTAAAGGCATAAAAACCCCTTAATCGATTGCTGTTTTTTGCCGATTGTTTTAAATGAAATCTTGGTGTATGCAAGCAAAGGTGGCATTTGGCAGGTGAATATAGGATAATCTTACCATCAAAGAGTAATGACAGGATAAATATATTGTAATAGTAATAGTAGTAATAATAATAATAATAATAATAATAAAGATGAAGAAATGAAGGCTTTTCGAAAGCTTCTGCTTTGCAATAACCAGAGTGAGACAGAGAGAGAGTGCGTGTGGGGTTACCCAGAAGGGCCAGAACACAAACAGACAAGAAACGAATCAGCTAATAAAAGCGACTATACTATTGTTTTCCTCATCTTGTCTTGATTTTATTTATTTATTACTGTTTTAAAAGTAATAATTTTAAAAATATATTAAAATAATATTTTTTTTTATTTTTTAAAATTTATTTTTAATATTAGCCAATCAAATCAATTTAAAATACTAAAAATAATTTCAAATTTTAATAAAAATCAACAACCTTAATTCCATACAAGCACTTAAAAGATAGTTTATTTAAAAGGTTGCGTTTGTGTTTTGCTCAAAATACAGGCGTAACATGTTTGGTAATAAAAAAAATATCATTTAATGTTTATGGGGCTCATTGAAATCTGTGTTTGTAACACAAGACAAGACAAAGCAGTGAAGAGCTGCTTCTGTGGAGAGCCACTCCACTGTTCATGTGAATAGTGGAGTCACCCTCTACTGTTCCGACCGGATTCCGTCCGGTTCAAAGCTAAATGTATTGAACCGGGTCCAACCCAATAAAATAAATAAATAAAATTAAAAAATTATCAACCTCAATCTTAATTTCAAGCAAGCACAAAAGACGATGGACTAAAACTGCTGACTCAACCTTTGACCATCCCAACTTATAAAACTTGGGTCTTGTCTCAAGCTGACTCCTTAATTGAGTTTTAAAACTATGGTAATAACCATTTTATCCTTATGTTTACTCGAGTTAACAGTTAACTTGGCTCATGACCCGAACTTGGTCTTGATTCGATCCCCGAGTAGAGTTTTAAAACTATAATAATAAATATTTTTATCTTTATATTGACTCGGGTCTATGATCAACCCGACCTGTGACCTGAGCATGTACTTGGGTCGACTCCCAAGTCGGATTTTAAAACTATCATAATAATCATTTATATCTTTACATTGACACAAGTTAATGGTCAGCTTGACTTGTACCTAGACTCGAGTCGACTCCTGAGTCGAGTTTTAAAACTATAATAATAATTATTTTTATCCTTACATTGACCTGAGTCAATGGTCAACTCGACTCGTAACCTTGGTCTGGCCTTGAGTCGATCCCCGGTATGAGTTTAAAATTATGATAATAATTATTTTTATCCTAACACTTACCTGGATCAATTATCAACTTAACTAGTGACTATGGTCTTGTTTCAAATCAGTCTTTAGTTGAGTTTTAAAACTATAATATTAATAATTTTTATTTTTATATTAACTTGGATCAACTAGATTAATCCTTATGTAGAAAATTAGATAAACTTGTTCGGCCTTTTAAGTGAAACTAAAATTTTTGTGTTCTTGAACAGGACAAAATATATTTTTGTATTATCCAAAGATGTATCAAACAATCTCACAAAAAAAAATTTATCATATCTAAGTTCATTATTTTACAGCACACCAAACACTATCTTTTTATATACTCTATCATCTTTGCATGTTCATCGATTTCTCAATAGATTTTTTTTTCCTTCTTTCTTTTAACATAGACAGGTTGAATTAAAAAGGAATTCGTTGAGATCTTCCGAATTATCTCAAACCCAACAGACAAGAGTATCAATGTGATCCATTAAGACTTTTCATGTTATATTAAGACATCTTAATTACAAAACCTCTCCATAAAATGAAAAGAGATAATAAAACTAGGAGTTCTGATATTCCTGACAGTGTCTTGAAGGATGGGAGTGAGCCTCGGTGCTTGTTGCAAACGACATCAATTAACAACTTGGCATCACCATCAAAGAACACTTGTTGGCAGGAGTGAGCCGTGTGTAAGCTTCCCGGGGTGCAAAATCTTCAACAACCGTGGCATCTAAAGCATGTTGTAGTGGTCGCTGAGCACATTCAGCGTTGATCACCGTGCCATTCATGTCTGTCATGATCACACCACGGGCTCCTTCTCAAGAAACAGGATCAGAAGCCCCCGTCAAGATTTATCCTTAAGATTCCCGGTGGGGGAGGTTGTCATGTCATCGGCAGCAACAGTGGAGGTGTACCTGTATCCTGATTTGATGAGAGCTAGAACAAGGAGGCTGCAACTTTCAAATTCATGCTCAAAAGCTCTTTTGAAATAATCTGACAGGAAGACCAATCAGTAGCATTAAAGACAGAGTCTTCGCGAGCTTTTCATAACCTATCAATTCATACTGCGTTGGATTTTGACATTAATAGTTGTCTTTTCTTGGTTGATTTTTTACTCAATTTTAAACCAATCTTAATTTCATTTTGTTTATAAGATTGGTGTCAAAACAAGTTCTTGTGATTTTTAGAATATATTTGGTAGTGTAGTAGTAGTTGTTTTTCAAATAATTTTTTATACTGAAATACATGCCAATAATATATTTTTTATTTTTTAAAAATTATTTTTGACATCAGTACATCAAAACGATTCAAAACATACAAATTATATTAAATTTTAGCAAAAAAAAAATTCTAAATTTTTTGGAAACACGGTTTGCACCTCTTTCCCAAACAATTTCTTAGTTTCTCGGTTAAGATAAATTTATATGATTTCTTTCATCACTCGAAGAAGACAAATATTCGTTATATTAAGTCTATCGAATATGGCTTTATTCATGAAGAATATTATATATAGTTTAAATGTGTTTGTTGTTATATGTCTTGTAGTGTTTTTACATATGTGACTTTTCGAGTTTGTTTGGGAACTTTGTTGCCGCGTGCTTTTAAATTTTAAATTTTATTTGGTTAAAAATTTTTTTTCTATGTTTTCATATCTTTTTAATGTGCTGATTTCAAAAATAATTTTTTAAAAATAAAAAAATATCATTTTGATGTATTTCTAAACAAAAAATCCTTTAAACCACAGCCGCTACCACAATCTCAAAATCTTTATAATGAAGATGTGTGCATGATACTTGAATAAAGAAAATATTTGTTCATGTGATTCAAATTCATAATCTTCACCTAACTTCTAATTCTTATTGTTTTTAAATTAAAATTTTCTCAATTATCTTAGATCTTATTATTACACAATGTTTTTATGATATGATTTATATTTTTGCCAGTCTGACACATTACTAGAATTGATAACTATTAAAAAAATTATCATCTGCAAGCTCGGTAATGTTAAATCTTACAAAGCTTGAGTTTGTTGCTTTAATATGCTAGCAAAAATTATTTTCTATGGACTTTTAATGCTGAAATTTATCTAGATGCTATGAATCTTAAAGACAAATATTGTGTTAAACTAATGATGTTACCATCTCTATCACGGATTAAAAATTGAATACCTTGCAACTAAGAATTTAAAAGAAAGGTGTGATCATCATAAGAAAATAATCATTTCATGAGCTCATTATAAATGGATTTACTTGTAGTTACAAGATTATAAAATCAAAGTATGTTGCATTGATTCTCAATTAAAATTAGACAAAGAAATATTGCTAATAAAGGCTTGCTGGAGAAAACTAAAACTACTTTTCAAGCTTGTAATATGCTCCTACAACAAGAATACCATAAGCATAGTTCTATGAAATATCCTAATTTGATATCATGTCTTCTTGTTGCTAAGCAAAATAATAAGCTTTTAATTAAAAAAACTATCAATTAAGATCAATTCTGAAATTTATCTAGATGCTATGAATCTTAAAGAAAAATATCGTGTTAAACTAATGATGTTACCATCTCTATCACGGATTAAAAATTGAATACCTTGCAACTAAGAATTTAAAAGAAAGGTGTGATCATCATAAGAAAATAACAATTTCATGAGCTCGTTGCAAATGGATTTACTTGTAGTTGCAAGATTATAAAATCAAAGTATTTTGAATGATTCTCAATTAAAATTAGACAAAGAAATATTGCTAAGGAAGGCTTGCTAGAGAAAACTAAAACTACTTTTCAAGCTTTTAATATGCTCCTATAACAAGAATACCATAAGCATAGTTCTATGAAATATCCTAATTTGATATTATGTCTTCTTGTTGCTAAGCAAAATAATAAGCTTTTGATTAAAAAAAATCATCAATTAAGATCAATTCATTCAGAGCCATCCCTTGAAGTGAATATTAAAATATCTTATTATTGTGAGCATGATCGTGCATGGATGTGGACATAGTTATGACTATGAGAGTGGTCATAATTTGTAGGTATCATGGTATTCATAACAACTTGAATTTTAAGAAGTCAAGAAATAATGAGAAGTGTGGAAAGGAGAAAGATTCACAAAATAAACCCTAAGTAAAATAATTATTATAGATGTGGAACAAAAGATCATTGTTCATATACATATCATATGTTTAAACATCTTATTGACATATCAAAAACTTGATTAATATTTTATATATTAAAAAGCTATCTAGTATGTTTTTTTGGTAGGATAGTTTTAACTTTTAGTGTGTTATCTTTCAATTTGGTATATTGTATTTCATGCGAAGTATTATCTTTTTAAATAAATAACTAAAATAAAACTCTTGTTTTATATTTATAATTCTTATTTATTTTATTTTTATTTTAAATAAATATGAACTTATTTGGAGTCGATGGTGAGAATACATGTGTGGAAGATATTGCAACAACACACACCATCATCAAAGATAAAATATATTTTTCTTTGAAGCAAATGTTAATACAATATTTGGTGTTGAAAATATAATAAAAGGCTAAAAAATAGCACATACTATGTCCCCCTAAAGAAGCAAATTTATTTATAAGCGACACGTTATTTTCTAGAATATCACAAAAAATATCTACTTAATTTTAAAAATATACATTGTAATGGTTATTATATTGAGACCATAAATGAAATTGGTATATAATTTCTTTATATTGCATTGCTTATCTCAAGCAAGAAATAAATAGTGGAAAAGTTGTCATCATTTTTTTCAGGATTATACTATACATATATTAATTCAAAAGAATTCAATATTTTAAAAATAAAAAGGTATTTGATTCAAAGACTTTTATACTTTAACATGATTGTCTAGGTCATTCGGTGTTATAATGATGAGAATAATTATTGAAATTTTAAATGAAAATCCATTAAAGAATTAAAAGATTCTTTTCAACCTGTGATTAATAGAAAATGAATACTAGTCATCCCCAACTAAAATTGGAATTAAAGTCTTCTTGTTACTGGAACAAATTCAAGGAATATTTATGGACCTATTATTCCATTATGTGGACCAATTTGATATTTTATGGTGTTAATAGATGCCTCGACATATTGGTCACATGTTTATTTGTATCTACTCAAACTATTGCACATTTTCAAGACTTTTTATATAAATATTCTAATTGAGAGCATAATTTTTTGGATTATACAATTAAGAAAATTCATCTTAATAATATCGTATAACTTACATCTATGCTATTTAATGAATATTACATGTTAATTGAAATTGAAATTGAAATTATCATTGAGCATTTTATAGCTAATGTGCTTACATAAAATGGTTTAGCAAAATCTTTAATTAAGCATCTACAATTAACTATTAGACCACTAGTCATATAAACCATTACTCATAAAAACCAAGTTGTCAAGTTTTTAAGGATTTGCTATATTACATACCACAACACTAATTTGAACTAAGTCAATTGTTTACCATTTCTTGTTACAAATAGTTTTTGACCAAAAACTAGATATATTCTATTTGAGAGTTTTTGCTTGTGCAATATTTATTCTAATTACCTCACCACAAAATACATAATTGAGTCTATAAAAAAACTACAAATTTATGTTGGAATTGAATCCCCATTGATTATTAAATATCTTAAATCATTGACTAGAATTATTTTCACAACATGTTATGCTAATTGTCAATATGATAAAACAACATATTCAATTAAATTTCTTGAAGGACTAAAAAATCCTGAAACATACAACCCAAACCTCAAGAAGTGTATTCAATTAAATTACAAAGATCATTGTATTGATTAAAATAATCAGAATAAATATGATACAATCATCTTAAAACATATCTTTTTAAAGAAAGATATCTCAATGTGTTTTTATTGGGAAATCAAAAGTTAGATTAGCTATTGCTATAATGTATGGTGATGATTTGAATATTATAAGAACTCATGAAAAGCTTGTAGAAGTAGTTCCATACTTTAATAAAAAAAATTAAGTTAAAAGATCTTGAAAAGACAAAATTTTATCTTGGTTTATATATAAGTATTTATTAAATATAATATTTTTTCTCATTAATCCACTTGTATAAAAGTGTTAAAATGTTATTGTCTATTAAATTCCTTGATAGTAGTGTGATTCATTGATATAAAAAATAATCTCTTTCATTCTTAAGAAGATAATGAAGAGATTTTTGGTCCCGAAGTACTATATTTAGTGCAATTGATGCATTAATGTGTTTTGCTAACTATACAAAATCAAATATAATTTTTTTTGTTAACTTATTGGCAAGATATAATTCAGAATCAACATGAAGACATTGGAGCGATGTTAAATATGTATTTCATTATCTTTGTGGAGCAAATGATATGGAATTATATTTTTAAAACAATCTGATTGAATATGCTAATGTTATTTATTTGTTTGATTTATGTAATATTCACTCTTAAATAAGATATTTATTCACATATGATGGTGTAGCTTTATCTTAACACTCTACTAAACAAACTATTGCTACCATTTCTTCAAATCATCCCAACATACTATATAGTATATAATATACGGATTTTTTTATTATAATAAAATTAGTTATCGTATAATATATGCAATTAGCATAAAAGGGTGTTTAGTTTTTCTTATGTATGTGAATATATCCCTGCATTAGAACTTTTTTATACAAGTTAGGTATTTGTGTGTTTATTATTATAAAACATAAAGTCTTATCATATGGTAAATTATAATTATAATCGAATAAAAAATATAAAAGAAATTAAATAAAAAAACCGTGGTAATGCACGAGTAGTTGGCAAGTTAGAAATTGAGATTTAAAGCATCAAAGATCAGATAATTCACCTGAAAAAAAAAAAAAAAAAAAAGGAATGCCAGTCGTGGCCGCGACTAAGAAAAACGAAAAAGGGCCCGGCCCAACCCATTGACTCATGTCAGCCGTGGCGCGTGTGATTGTTAGAATTTAAAATTTTTGCTTTTTAAAGTATTTTTGTTATTAAAATAATATGTATATTTTTTATTTTTTAAAATTTTTTTATATTATTATATTAAAATAATTTAAAAATATAAAAAAATCAATTTAAAATAAAAAAATCCAAAGCTTTAAAAAAAGCAGGGAAGAAAAGTGATGGGAAGCGGAGCTGGCTGGAGCGTGAAGTTTTAGAAAGGAAAATGCATTTTTAGTACCTGAAGTTTTGTTTTTTATAATTATCTCAATAATTTAAAATGGTTGGATTCACTTGCTTCTCATGATATATTTAATATTTGTTTTGACATATTTAAAAGATGAGAATCACTTTGTTAAATAATAATATCTAAAGAGTCTAAATTTTATATTTTAGAGCATAATAGTTGAGTTTATATTTTAGAGGAATAATTACAAAAAAAATTCTTATAGTTTAATCTAAATTTTACTTTCCCTTTATATTTTCATAAATAATATTTTTATCATGTAATTTACATATTCAATAACATTTTTACATTCTTTGTTTTGTTTTTTTTTTAATTTTTTATTTAATCATAAATATAATTTATAAAAGTACAAAAGAAAAATTATATTAAGATAAAAGTACCGAGGTTTTTCTTTTTTTTCTTTGTAATTATTCCTTTTAGAAAAATAAGGCATACATTGGGGACTGACACATGAAAGATATAATAAGTTGGGGACTAGATTGTAATTTCCCTTTAATTTTTATAGTCAGTCAAGCGAGGTGAGGTCAGGAGTGGTTTGGTTGTTTCTTAGTCTGCTTCCTCTCTGTTTAAAATCTTCACCATTATCATAAGAGAGAGAAATTTCACGCGCCTCCTTTCCCTTTCTTCTCCTCTTCGTCCCTTTCCCTTTCTACTCTCTCTATCAATTTCTAAGAAAATGTCCTCCTTTCTCCCTATTGGAGTTTTAATCACCCCCTAAGAAAAGAGGTTTGTTGTTATTGTTGTTGGAATTTTCAGTGTAGTTGCGGTGGTTGTCTTGTCTTGTCTTGTTGGAATTTCCCGTCTTGCTTGCTCTACCAAAAAGTTTCTCTCTTTCTCTTCTTTTTTAGATCCATTTTTGCCACTTCTTGCTCCATATATATATAATTGCTGTGATGTGGTGTTGTTGGATTCTTCCCATTCTTATTTGAAGAAGGGAGTGTTCTGCTTTATCTCTTGCAGTTGGAGTCACTGCTGTCAAGATCGGTTTCTTTCCACTTTCTTGATTTTTCCGGTAATTTCTTAAAATTTCCCTTTTTCAACAATTTCCCAGTTATTTATTGCTATTGTTATTATTATTATTTGCAATCAATCTCATAGTTTTTCAGTTTCATCTATTTGTTTGTCTGTGAATTACTGACTGCAGTACTGATAATGGTAGAAGAAAAAAAAAATTGCGGTATGTCTTCCTTAGCTGGTTGAATTCGTATGCAACCAAAATTCACATACCTAGCTAATGGCTATTGTATTCAGTGTGCAATAATCGAGCTAAAATATTTTGAGTGGTGCTGCAACCCCCTATTAATCTTGGCATGCTTGCTTTTGTAACTGATGAAAGAATTTGGGTTTTGCTTATTGGATTTGGAGGCGAGGTCTATAACGAGCAACTACTTTGAAGATTTCCAATGCATATGCCCTCTCCGTTCTCAAGTTTCCAGCTCATCGCCTCTTGGGATTTGGTCATTCTAATCGAGTTTCATTCAGTTCAACAGATTTATATGAGTTTGTGAACAACTACTTAGCTAAACCTTCCCATCTTATCCTGCTGGTGGTGATTTAGTGTTTGTTAGAGGTTACTCAGTGGAAGTCAAAGCATGGAAGCTTTTGTGTTATTATTGTGATTATTATCCTAAGATAAGAGGGTGCTTGGGTCTGGTTTCATATGCTCTTTGAATATACCTTATTTTTATTGAGAAAATCTCTGCGGGGTCTAATATGATAGGTGGTTGTCATTGGATGCATAGAAGCACTCAGTCATCTTTGGGTATTTCTTTCACAGGACTATTCTTCCAACAAGGCAACAATATTGGTTTCCCCCTTTTCTTTTTGAAACCAGCGACATTATCTCTTGAGGAAAATAATTGTGCGTGGTTTTAGTTTCTTGTTCAGGCTGTCGTTCAAGGTGGATTTGTTATATTTGTTTTCGATCAACATTAGCACGAGGGATTAAGGTGGATAGTTAATTTGGTTGTCAATTCATTGATACTTATGCTGTACTGCAAAGAGTTACTGATGGAGAACAAGCAGAGGGAATTGAAGGGAAAAAAAAAACTAGAATCCACTGTGGGCTAAGATATTGAAATCCATAAAGGGGTGCTATCTGATTTTATAACAAGCTACAAATTCTTGAAACCCTTAAAAAAATTCCAATCCTCAGTTTTTGTTCCCACAGTGTCTATCCATAAAATTGGTGTGCATATTATGATAACTAACTGCCCTTGAGATCCTGCTTATCTCTCATGTCTTTGAACAATTTTCTTTTCCTTGGTATACTTTCAGATGGATAGGGATTTGCAAAGAACTTCACAGGACGTGCCCCTGTCCACTGCTCATATCCATGTTAATGGTGGTTTTGTAGCTGACCATCCTAGCCACTCAGCATTATGTGCTCTGTGCCGAAGTATTCTTGTACCTGATAATGATGATCTTGAGATTAGTATATGTGGGCACTGTAAATTTCTGCTTGAAGATCTTGAGACCCCTACTCGAGATTCTCATTTGAGGAGGCTTCACAGAGGAAGAAGAACCAGGTACAGCAGCTCTGAATCGATTGACACCCTTTTCTCACAACAATTTTCTCAGGTGATTAATTTGGCTAGGCAAAACCACAACACCATTTATGGGAATGAGGATCGATCTATAGATGGTGATAGTTCTGCTAGGTTGTTACAGCGTACGAGCTCTCGCACAACTCCAAGTAGTTCTCGAAGATGGCAGCATCTTTTTTCAGATTCTGAAAGTGAGAGTTTTGATAATGTGGATTCTCTTTATGGGGAGAGTGAAATTAATTTCAGATCCAGTAGGTACCGGGTTTTTCACGGTGAGAGTGATGCCATTTCTTCAAGTGTGTATGGTGAAGACTCTGATGCTTCTGTGGATGGACATAGTGTCCTAGACACAGAAATGTTTATTCAAGCAGATGAGGGAAGCAATTTTGACAGCGATACTGACATAGATCCAATGCATGCTGGTCTCCACCAATGGAACTCTGATGACCTAGAAGAGGAAGAGGATGAAGAAGATGAGGAATGGGAAGAGGCTGATATTGAGGAAGACACAATTGGATCTGTAGAAGCTGGAGCTCGACTTCGAAATATATTTATTTCAAGTCCTAGCGAAGGTAATGGCCCTGTTAGCTGGCGCAGGCAGTTTCGTTCACCGGAATTTGAGGGCATGAATCGCCGGAGAACCAGGCAAAGTAGACAAGCATATAACCATGGCTTCTTAGCTAACTTGGAAGAATCAGAATTACCACGACACATGTGGAATTCTGAGTTCGGAGATTATGCCACAGGCTTTGGGGATTTGCTTGAAGCTCTTGCTCGTTCTGATATTGGAAGGAGAGGAGCACCTCCTGCAGCTGTGTCTTTTGTGAATAATCTACCACTTGTGATCATCAACGAGGAACATGAGAAGCATGATGGTTTAGCTTGTGCAATCTGCAAGGATCTTTTGCCAATTGGCACTGAAGTTAACAAGCTTCCCTGCCTTCACCTATACCACCCTTACTGTATATTTCCTTGGCTGAGTGCACGAAATTCATGTCCTCTCTGCAGGTATGAATTTCCAACCGATGATAAAGACTATGAGGAGGGTCGGCAAAACTCTAGTACCAGAATGGAGATGCATGGTATTCAGCGGCAGGAAGTTAGCGAGGACAGTTCATCGGATGTCTCAGATGAACCTCTTGAACATGGTCAAAGAGGGAGGGGATTCCTAGATGTGGGCCCACCCTTAAATAGCTCTGGCAGAGAGGGCAGTGGAAGGAGATGGCTTTTGCTTGCTGCTGCCCCCCTTGTTAGCCTTTTGGGTATTGTCTTTGTGATGTGGTGGGGCAATCCTCAAGGAAGACGGGCAAATGGCCATTGCAATTTCTCTGGGAGAGGCCTGCATCAAATTCAAGTTTCTGGCTCTTCCCAACTCAACCAAAGGGGCAATGGGAGGAGAAGATGGTCTTTTTTCTGACGATTTTCTGTGCCTGAACGTGTTTAGTGCCTAAGATATTTATTATTATTATTATTATTTTCCACTTATCTTGAATGGATCTAATGTTTGGTCGGAAAGCATGATCATGCCTTGCCTCTAATATGGACGACTGGGGAGTGGAACTGGTTAGGTTTCTGAAAGTCCGATGAAGATTTGATCTTTTTAGTTGCTGATTGGGCAACATATTATGCCATTCGATACGCTAATGACACGAACTTATTACTCGAAAAATAAACAAACAAATAAATAAAAATGACGGCCTGGCACGGTCATAGTTGCTTGTTATTGAACCTCCAGTCCCCGTGTTCCTTTCGTTTAGGGTTGTATACTCGTGCTACGGAGTAAGCATGTTCCTCTCCTTTATACGCTGCGGAGTTATATAGATATATAAATATTCAGCTGTAGTAAACATGTTTCAAAGAACAAAACAATTCTGTAATTTAGGTCACATGTTCGCTGAATCAGTTGATTTTATTTAATTAAATAATAATAAATAAATCAAATAAAAAGTGACCTCGAACAACTTAAAGAAAAAAATAATATAAAATTCAATTCTCAATCAATTAATTATAAAAAAACAATTAAAATAAAAAATTTAAGTCGCGTTAACTAAAATTAACATAACAAACTTATAACCTAAGTAATAAAAGTGACATAACCTAACAAAAAGCAAATAAAATAATAATTATAGAGCGTGATTCTTAACAAACCAATTATAGAAGAATGAAACTAAAAAATAAAAATTTACAAAAAAATCAAAACCAGGTAAGATTGCCAAATCTCACAACTCGTGTTGTGCTAATAGGATAGCCAATAAAAGCCAAAACAAGAAAGATGATGAAGGTTAATTTAAAAAAGAACCAAATTTTAAAGGAAGAAACTAAAAAAAAATTATAAGTTCGTTTTTAAAAAAGTAGCTCCAAAAAAAGTCAAGCCAACCTGGATTAATCTGTTAAATCCGTAACTCAAATCATGAGATTACGATAACCGAATATAGAATAAAATGTAAAAAAAATCACAAATCCCTTTTATTTTATTTTTTAAAACAAAGCCGATTGATGAAATAAAAAAAAAGTCTAAAAAAACAATGCCAACCTGCATTAACTTTTCAAAGTCATGACTTAGGTCATTAGGCCAGAAGTAATCTATTTGGAGAATATAAAGCCCAATTCTCAATCAATCAAATGTTGAAGGATAAAATTAAAAAAAGAAATTCAATTACACAAAATTATCTAAAATAAAAAAAAATAACAATTAAAAGAATGACAATCAAAATTAAAATAAAATAAATTAGAGGACAAATATAAATTTTTTTACTGAAGGGTGAAATTGAAAAGAAAAATTAATTTAACAATAGAACCAAAAAAATTAAAAGAATGAGAACCAAATTATAAAAAAAATAACATATCACAGATTAGGATTGAATGATGAAATTGAAAATATATCAAAATTTTACAAAAAATACCAAGAACAAAACTTAGAAATTAAATGAACAAGAATCAAGGTTGAAATCTCAATAAATAAAAGGACAACTCTGAAATTTTAAATGACCAATGAGAAAAAAAAGATGAAGAAAACAAGGAAAACATCATCGATGACAAACTGCCCTATCACTTACACCATGTGCTACCTCAACAAGAAGAAGATGTCATGACAATTCCAACAACACAAGGAAATTTTTGTCAGTTGGAAGTTGCTGTATATGCTTGCCGAAAGAGCACCTCCTTCACACCAGTCACTTTTAGTTTTTTTTATTATATTTTATATTTATTAAAATATTAAATTACTCGTAAACCAACTTGATTATAACTAAAAAATTAGGTTACAAATATATAAAAAAAACCTTTATACACTAGTTTAATCCTTTTTTTTGCTTTTATGGATGATTTACTCATTTTATTGCGTTTTAAAAATGTGAAAAGATCGAGTTGTCCTTGATTAATATGATAATAACTAATGAACTTTGTGAAAGATCAAACTACCCCCAATATCCAGTTTAAAGATTTTGTGCGGGAAGAGCAAAATTGTCAATACACTTAGGGGTGTAAAAAAAAAACATATTCATTTTTAATATTTACATTATCTGACCCAACTCAATCTGTTAAAATTGAATAATGTAGATTTTACAGATGATAACAACATGTCAAAAAATCTAATAAATAAATATTATAAGTTGGGTACGGGTTGAGATTTTTAAAACTCGTTCAACTTGACACAACCTGTATAACCTGAAATGAGTAACCCAATTCCTTGGTGTAAACAATATTTTCCCTTATCTCTCCATTTTGTTTCCTCTCTCACCTTCATACTAATAATTACCTCACGTTCTCTTAATGTCTTTCCCTTCTCTTTATTCCTCATTCTTAAAAAAATTATATTTGTTCCTTTTAAAGATTGATATTATGAAGTGATAGTGTATTTTTCAATTCTACTTTTTTTTTTATTTGGTAACCAAGAGATGATGAAAAAAACAAATGAAAATTTTAATAATCCAAATTGAACTTTTATTTTTTTAGTTAAATCACAAACCCAAAAGCATTTTATAGTCTCTTTCTAATAGTATGTCATTTGTATTATATTGCAGCCTAATTGTTGGATAAAATTCTTGACTATGATTTTTGTTTTTTTTATGTAGAAATTATGATAGTTTTTATGTTATCTTAAATATATATATTTTAAAGGTTTTATTTAGTTTTACAAGTTGTAATCTGATAATTTTTTTAAGACTGTCAAAGGATAAAAGAGTTAAAATGCTTTATCCGTGAATATATGTAATATCCACAAAAATTTTATTCTAACTCAATATATTCAACTCACCCGAGTGTAAAAAAAATAAAATGAATCGAGTTTATATTTTATAAAATATTAAAAATTAAGTTGGATATACTTTATGGTCAAAACCCGACCACTATATTCCTGAAAACCCCCAATTACCCTATTCTAGTGTACAATAACTTCTCTATAAATGAACAGTGTTTTTCCCAGAACAATTAGTGTTTTGTTAATATTCATGTGCTTATCAAAATTCATTTTCGCATGGCACAAGCGAAGGATGGGAATAAAACCCAACCTGAACTGCTGAGCATTCTTCTTTTTCCAGAGAACCTGAGCATTGTTTTCTTATTGAAAGGTGTAACTAACTAAGAAAAGCTTTGCTTGAAACTACTGCAGCCGGGACGTGATAAATGATATGGCAGCTGATGGATAAAAAAGGAATCATACTGAAGCTTAATATATATATTCTACAGCACCTTCTGCAGCACTTACAAACAAAGCTTCGTTTGTTAACTCGGCCAACCGTTAAGAAACACATACTTAACGCAGCGATTTCAGAACAGTAAGTTGAGATAAAGGACAATCCATCCAGCCATTGAGAAAATAGCAAAAATATGAACCCAGAATAGAACAGCAGCAGCTTCTCTTCCACAGCCTCTTAGATTGGCCACGGCACCTAGAGACAGTGGACTCATTAAGTAAAGAGATGCTAATCTTCCATATCAACCCAATAATAATAACATTGATGTCTAATCCCTGCTTTCTAATGAATTATTTGGCTGTCTGACATTTGAAGGGAAGATCTTCCATATTTTACCTTTGCCCCATTTCCCAACCAAGTTAAATATAGCATTTCATATACCAGAACAGAAAAATATTACTTGTTTCTTCATTTTTTTTCTCTTGCATATCACGAACAGTTTCAATGAAGGCAGTGTGAAATACTGTTCCGAACAACAAGATTGATTATGAAATGCTAATTTTCTGATTACTTGAAAGTTTGCGTTTTGATTGAAAATGCATAGGTGAGTCTTACCAGAAAGGACAGATGTAGGCATTGTATGTTGCAGAAGCAGGACAAACTTGAACATCTTATCACCAGGAGGCAGGAAGCCAAGCTTATCAGCCAGTGTAACTATGCCAAGTCCAGCAGGAGGCACCAAAACTAACCGACCAAAAATAATAGCGGCAGTTGTCCGAAAACCAAGTTTAGAACTTCCAGGTCCTGCAGTGAAACAAAGAGCTTTCACTTGAAATCCACAAAGTGTTTAAGCTGATAATATAATTTTTCAACAAAACTAAGAGGCCATTACTTCGAATACAGATAATGCGATGGCACGATAAAGTAACAAAAAATTATTAGGGAATTAATTCACCATCAATGAGATTGCCTCCTAGTGCCAACAAAATGCATGGAATCATGGCCTCCCTGAGAACCAGAAGCAGTATAAGGCATCAGCAAAACCAATTAGAAGCATCTTCATCATGCAATGCAGACGTAACTTGGAAAGAATAAATCACTACTCATGTCTCAGCACTATAAATAAATTCACCTTGACTGCTCGAAGAGAAACCAAACACCATACATGCAAGTCAAGCTTCGTTTTCAAAATATACAGAAGCGAGTTTGTACAAGATGTTTCTATTTCTACCAAATTAGCAGGGATTGTAAGGTAACTCTGCCCTGTTTGTGGAGTTCGCATGTATTGAATATTACACATGCTGTTCAGAATGCATCAGCATGACTAATTACATAAGCCTTTCAGTTACAAGAAGATCCAATTTGATGATCATGCCAGTTAGGATAGCAAAACATTGGTCCCGTTTATCTCAAAAGTTGAGTGTCAATACTACTTTCATTTTCTAGTTCTTGAATCAATTCAAATAATAAGAAACGCTTGGTATAAGAGGTAGGCATACCCGAGAATCATACAGCTGTCAGTGAAAAAGAAAAGTGGAGCATCAGTTGTAAAGATCAATCGCTTCAAGAATGGTACTGCGCCAAGGAACATAGCTAGGATCTGCAGAAAACAAGAGCATATCAATTAAAAGGAAAGTTGAAAGAGGAAGAACAATAAAAATTGTCTTCTCTTTGTTGTTTCCTTTCCTTTTCTTTATTTGTTTCTTCTTCTTCTTCTTTTAATATAATGCACTCTGCTGGTTTTAAGGGGTAAATCCAAGGCTTTTGATAAGAACCAAGTAACTTTACTAAGCCAGCTGACATCTAAAGCGAAAATTGAGTTAAAATATGCGAGTTTAGAACATTGCCCAGTGAACAGAAAGGATGGTGAATTATAAAGGTGATAGCACTCTGCATCGTTTGGCCTGTCCAACAAGTGGAAGAATAAAGGTATCAACACAATCATGTTCGGGCCGGCTTAGTTCCTTTTCATCCATATAAGGTGCTTCAACACAAAATTCTATGAAACCAAGTGCCGGCACAGTTTTCACCAGCATTCTTACAGTCAAAGAACAGATTTTGCAATTCTAATATGTATCCGGAATCTCATGTTACAGTTTCACAACATCACCTAAGATATCACCAAAAATATACCAAAACAAAAGGTTAAAGACGAAAGTGAACTTACAGAAGCAATGATAGGGGGCTGAAGAATTTGCTTGAGCTTCAACTTGACATAGAGAAAGACCAGAAATTGTTTAATCTGCAAAACGCAAGAGATAATGAAACCCAAGTCTATGAAGAGGAAATAAAGGTACGATAAAACACCACCATTAAGTGAATTAGGAGAAAACAGTTTTTCTGTGTTCTCTTCAAAATTTATGGTGCTGGGTCACAACTTTGAGAAATCTCAAACAAAAACCAAGAGTGGTGATATTGTCTTAAAACCACTTTACAACCCAGTAAAAAGTCGTAAATACTAAGAACAATGAGCTTCGATATTGTGAAGAGTTGTGTTGACATTAATCTTAGTACCATTTCCTTGCTAAGAACCTAGAAACTTAAGAGCAGACTGCAGTTTAATTGACACAAAACAATAGATACCTTTGGCACAGCATGTCTATTTATCAATAAGATAATCATGACCCGGAAGTTTAAATGCCAGCTATTTATCAGATATTCATAACATGCACGCATAACTTGATTCTTACCTTCCCTCGCTTTAGCGCATCCAATTCTTCTGGTGCATCCTCCTGGAGAAGCAATGGGACTTGCTCAGGGGGAGCATCTTTTGCTGGGCTCTTGATGGAAAGATTCGCATCCTCAATATCGAAGGTAACTTCCGGTGGAGGCGCCAACATGTTAAATACATATGTGTATAAAATGATTGCACCAACCTGGCATGCATCAATCAGAGCCTAACCAGTCAACTTTATGGGAAAAAAACAAAAAAAGACATGTTTGACGGTTAAAAAACTTCTTCCCTGATTTTTTAACTTCAAGTTTGTTGGGTGAGATAGTCAAAAGAGAGAGTAAACAATCACAGTATGAGTTAGTAATGAGAGAAACCCAAGCTTATTTCAGCAAGAAAACTGCCTGAAGCATATATATATATGTATATATATATATATAAGAGTGTATGCATGCTAATTCATTAACAACACAAGTACCATAAAGTTATGCAACCCCAGTCGTCAAGTACAGGCAATAACAATAGACTAATAGATGCTTGAGACTTACCCACTGGCCAAATGAGATGTAGGCAGTCCCATCTGTGCTACATTTTTCTGAGTCGCCAAAAGGGTTGGATGTATCTCTACATAGAGCTGCAATCAAGACAAGTGGCACATTCCCAATATTCCCTGCATGGAAGGATGCATTTCACTGTTACAAACCATGGTCTGAAAAGCATGGACACCAGCAGAAATATAAAGAGACTAGAATTTAATTAGAACACACGTTGGTTTTTGTGACTTGCAGGTGCATTTGACTGCCCAAGTAGCAGACAAAATAATGAGCATATCAGGATTTCGAAAATGAAGTGGCTCACCAATTCCGATTTGTATGATTGAAAACTTGAAGAATGGGTAAGGTGGCCGGACAATGGATGCAACAACAAAACCTATTATGGAGCCAGATATGGAGCCAAGAACAACATTCATGGGAATAAACCACCTGAAATATAGAATACGTAGCAGCTATAATTAAGAACAACAGAAACCCTATTACCATTCTGCAGATATAGGAAAAGAAAAGAAAAACAAGCAACAATCACCACTCCAACATTTTCTCTAAAGTGACAGCTTGGCCAAGTTGAGAAAATATCAAGCAAGGTAGCAGGAGCGAAAAAACCAGCTGCGTATATAATTAAAGCAACCAGTTAGTGCTACGTGCATTATCTAGAGCACCACTTTAATCATATAAAACTAAATTAAATTAAACCAAATTTGGTTTAAATTACCCCATTTAAGAGTTTCCTTCCACTAGCTGGCAAGATGTTAACATTCTTGGAGGCCATAAGAAATCCCAAGAAGCACATGGTAAAAACTTTGGCTATAGGCAGAACAGCAATTTTGATGGTGTTTAAGAGCGACTGTCCTCCGGCCTGGTTTCCCACGGGGACCATAGCTGATAAGAATCTCTCCATGGCCTCTTTCTTGAAAGAAGCCAATCGCTTCACTCGTTCACCAAGTCTGCTCAGGCAGTCCTTTAACAAGATAATATAAATGTCATTTAGACTAAATCCCTAACACATTCAGAAGAATCCTCTGCAAAACTCAATAATGAAAATGAAGGATACTCCATTATATTAACAAACTTAATTTAAACGGTAACTCTAACAGTAGTGGAAGAGAGAAATTGAAGACGACAAAATTAACCTTATGAATTTAAAACGATCGAAGAATTTATAATGGTATTTAAAAATTATATCAAAAGTGAAAAAGTAAAAAGTAAGTGAATCTGATAGATTTTCTTAAAAGTATTAAATAAAAACAAAGAAAAAAGGCGAAGGAAAAAGCTAGCAAAGAGCCAAGCCCAATGACTGGCTCTTTGCTATTCTGATTCCAATTTAAATTTGGATATAACTAGTCAGCTATAGTAATAACAATCTTCGACAAGAAAGAAAGAAAGAAACGAGGAGGCCCCTTGCTCGTCTCCACACCGAGAGCCAGAACACGAGCCTGCAATGAGCAACACGCATCTCTGCTAACTGTTTATCACACAGCTTCTGCCAATTTGATAGGGACATTGGAAACTTCGTGGTCAACATCTGGTGTTTTAAATTAAGATTTAAGATACATGGTGATAAAGAACAGAGCTGCATGTGCTTGTGATATCTAGCTAACTACACAAATATTGGATGCATCTTCCAACATGTCTTTGTTTGGGCAATCAACTCTCTGTGCGTTTCTCCCATCTCCCACTCATTTTATCAGCTACCCTCCCCCTTCACCTTCAATGCTGAGCTGCAAATCGAGTGTCCCTTTCCCGTACTCCTACAGCAAGCGCCGTACGTGTCCTCCTCTCATACTTAGATTCTTGCTTCCTTAATTAAGAACCGAACTGATGAACGCAGTCATCCACAATTTGAGCAAAGTTGTAGCATATCACAGGGTGTGTATGCATAGCTAGCGTTTGAGCGCTTTCTTAATGGTAACTGGAAGTTCCATGGATATCACAGACTTTCCAAGGTTTTCTCTACGAAAGGTTTCAAAGGACATGCATGCATCTTTTACGGGTTCCTCACCATCGCAAGTTAGTTCCGGTGGAATTTGTTAAAGTAATTAAGATGAAACGTAAAAAGAGACTAGAATTTTGAATAATATGTTTATTATGAATGTTTAAGTTAATCTAAATACAAAGGAATTATATATAGGTTAAACTGAAAATACTATTCTACCCTTAATAAATAAAACTAGATAAATATTACTTAACATCTCCCCTCAAACTCACGATGCGGCATCTATAAGTATCGAGAGTTTGCCAACTAGAAAACAAAAACGAGATATGGAATGCGTCTTGATAAAGAAATCTGCAATCTGCAAGGAAGAATGAACAAAAGGCAAAGTAATTGTGTCATACTTGAGATGATGACGAGTAAGATGACAATCGATCTTAATGTGCTTAGTTCGCTCATAAAAACCGAGTTGTGAGCAATCTGAATAGAGCTCTGGTTGTCACAATTCATAGGAGTAGGATGAGAAAAGAAAACTCTCATATCAGCAAGTAACCAACGTAACCAAACAGAAAAGAAAACTCTCATATCAGTAAGTAACCAACGTAACCAAACAATCTCTTTGGTAGTAAATGCCATGACAGAAGCTGAAGAAAAGTCGAAATACCAGATTTTGCAGAAGCGGAAAACAAAATATCACTCCAAAATTTTTTTGCAGAAACTTAACTCAAATACCAAATGTAGAAACTAAAGAGAAGACAAAATACCAAAACAAAACAATTGCAGAGACAAAACAGAAATATCAAATTGCAGAAGCTGATACCAAATTGCAAAAACTGAAGAGAAGATGAAATACCAAAACAATTACAGAGACAGACAGAAATATCAAATTGCAGAAACTGAAGGATAGTCGAAATACCAGATTTTGCAGAAGCGGAAAACAAAATATCACTCCAAAATTTTTTTGCAGAAACTTAACTCAAATACCAAATGTAGAAACTAAAGAGAAGACAAAATACCAAAACAAAACAATTGCAGAGACAAAACAGAAATATCAAATTGCAGAAGCTGATACCAAATTGCAAAAACTGAAGAGAAGATGAAATACCAAAACAATTACAGAGACAGACAGAAATATCAAATTGCAGAAACTGAAGGATAGTCGAAATACCAGATTTTGCAGAAGCGGAAGACAAAATATCACTCCAAATTTTTTTTGCAGAAACTTAACTCAAATACCAAATTGTAGAAACTGAAGAGAAGACAAAATACCAAAACAATTGCAGAGACAAGACAGAAATACCAAATTGCAGAAGCTGATACCAAATTGCAAAAACTGAAGAGAAGATGAAATACCAAAACAATTGCAGAGACAGACAGAAATACCAAATTGCAGAAGCTGAAGGACAGTCGAAATACCAGATTTTGCAGAAGCGGAAGACAAAATATCACTCCAATTTTATTTTTATTTTTTTTGCAGAAACTGAACGCAAATACCAAATTGCAGAAACTGAAGAGAAGAAGAAATACCAAAACAATTGCAGAAATAGAACAGAAATACCAAATTGCAGAAGTTGAAAAAAAGTCGAAATACCAGATTTTGCAGAAGCAGAAGACAAAATATCACTCCTTTTTTTTTTCAGAAACTTAACTCAAATACCAAATTGCAGAAACTGAAGAGAAGAAATACCAAAACAATTGCAGAGACAGAACAGAAATACCAAATTGCAGAACCTGATACCAAATTGCAGAAACCAAAGAGAAGACGAAATACTAAAATAATTGCAAAGACAGAACAGAAATACCAAATTACAGAAGCTTATACCAAATTGCAGAAACCGAAGAGAAGACGAAATACCAAAATAATTACAGAGACGGAACAAAAATACCAAATTGCAAAAGCTGAAGAATCTAAAATAAAGTTTCAGATATTAATTCTTCAGCCGCAAGCACAAAACCTGATCTTCATCCTCCATCTTTTAATAGGTCAAACAACTCATGTCTGATGTTTTGAAAAATGGATTTAAAGTTAAGCTTCAAAGGAATGCATTGAGCGTGCTGGAACATCCTACAGGGAATGAAGTGGATGATGATAACGATTTTGATACGAGCAGTGACTCTGACATTGGTGAACATGATTTCTACAAGGGCAGCGAGTTCCATAAAATTAACAAGCCAAGGGTTCGATCAACTAGGCTCTGATACCAAATTAAAGTAATTAAGATGAAACGTAAAAGGAGACTAGAATTCTAAATAATATGTTTATTATGAATGCTTAAGTTAACCTAAATACAAAGGAATTATATATAGGTTAAACTGAAAATACTATTCTATCCTTAATAAATAAAACTAGATAACTATTACTTAACAGAATTCAAATTAGTTTTAATTTTTTATGAGGTATCTTGTGATCAGGTTCGAATTGTATCAGCTGCAGCTAAATTATTAATTTTATTTCAAGAAGGTGAAATTACAATAATAAAGAACGAAGAGCTGGAGGTTCAAAGTCCCACCTTAATTATATTTTCTCCAAGTATTTGCTTAATCGCTAATATCTTCCACCTTTCATGGCCAGGAATGGACTAAATCCAGGAGAAACAGGGAGGGGGTGGGCCTCTGTCGATTGGAATAATCCACGCATTTCCTCTTCACTGCCAGCGTCAGGAAGCTGCAAGGAAACAACTAAATAAAATTGTCTACAAACTCTATATCGTATACGTTACGTAGCAATTTAGACAGTTAGTCGGTTACTGTAGGATCTGCAACTGTCTGTACACGAAATAAATAAAATTAACAAAAACATTAATGTTAATGGGAAAAGTGTTGTACAAATGTCTTGATTTCTTTTTAATTGGAAGAATAAAATTATTATTTTATCATTCTAAAAAAATTTAAATTATTTATTTATTTGAAGGTAATAAAGTCTTTTCACAAGTCTATTAATTATTATATTATAATATTGATTGAAGACAACTTAATTTTTTTATATTTTTTGCGCGGTATAATTCCTTAATTTTCCTTCAAATAAATTTTCACCACACACTTAAATGACTACATTGATTTTAAAATTAAAATTTCTTTAGCTTGCCCAAAGGACTTATTTGCATTTTCATCTCTCTCTGTTTTTTTTTTACAATCATGTGGTCTGAGTAGCAATCTAGTGTGTGCACATGTAAAAGAAAGAAAAGCGGCTAGCACATGTATTGTGTGCGTCAATAAGTACACAACATTGTTATGTTCAAGCGACACGTGCGGTAGCTATGGTGGCCAAAAACATCATTCCTTGGTGTTTTTTAAATCATCATGGTGGGGCTCCTTGAACGACGTAGATGGTGCAATTCCCTCCAGTTAGCTTTTTTTTCTTTTATTTCTTGATTTTCGTGCCTTACCTTCAAAATATCACAGCAACAATTTTATTTATTTTTTCTTTTTGATTTATATTCTTTTAATTAATATTTTTAATTTGAATTAATTTATGAAATTAATTTTTTTAAATTTCATCTATTTTATTTTTTAATTTTTTCAGATTTGATCCTTATTTTTTTTATTTCTATTTATTTTATTTTAGATCATTTTTAAAATTGATTTTTTATGATTTCATACTCCTTTATTTTTTATTGCTATTTTTTTTACTTTTATAAATTCTTTAAATTGATATTCTTTATTGAGTTCAAGTCTATGATTTAATAGGTTATAAATTTGAAAAATTAACCAAGGTTTAAGAGATTTGTTCGGGTATATTTTTTTTTCTTTTCTAAGCTCATGATTTTTCAGTTCAATCCTTAAACATTATATTTGATTGAAGATTGGGCTTTACTATTTTTTTTTATTTTCTTTCTATAGAATTTTTCACTAATTTTAAAAAGGACTTGAGTTATCTCAAGACCTTTTATTTGTCATTCTTTGTTCAATCTAGCTTTTCATTAAAAATGGTTTCGAATTAAATTAAGTAAATTGCCTTATTATAAGCATGATACTTCATGATATTTTATTTGGTTAGTTTTTGAGGTCGTTGCTCTGGTGGCGCATGCTATCTCTTTCATTGTCATCATGTAGTTTTTTGTAGTGGTGTTAGAATCGTCTCGGTAAACTCTTTTTGTTGGTGGATCAGTATCCATTATAGAGCAATAGTTAGTCTCCAGGTGGCTTTTCTTTCTTCTCGTCTTGAATATGATATTGGTGACTTTTTTATAGTTGATTATTGGCAATTTTTTTTTAAGACCCTACGAGGGTCTCTCGGTATTTTATATTGATCCAATACATATTATTTTGAGTAAAATATGACTCAAAATATCACAAGAATGAAATTACACTTTAGTCCATTCTCTTTACAAAAAGACAAGACTCGTGAGTTATAAATACACCATGAATCATTTGAACTCAAGGTTCGGAATCTTCTTTTTCTTAACATTTTCAGTATATATATTTTTAGAATCTATCTTTCTAAAATATCATTGTACTTTCTTTCTCTATAAAGTTACTGATTTAAACATATAAGAGTCTC
>Ga0325414_1000430_pt1 | contig 33772 bp, 15 predicted proteins | sample PopdelMetagenome_8_FD_206183 | JGI IMG/M metagenome (GOLD analysis project Ga0325414, IMG submission 206183) | Populus deltoides microbial communities from Bellville, Georgia, United States - Leaf-PdKOR-R3 | ecosystem: Host-associated > Plants > Phyllosphere > Phylloplane/Leaf | place: USA... | reverse complement strand
TTTTAATGACCAAATGTTATAAGCTTACTACATATATGTCAAGACCAACTTAGAAACTATGATAGCCTTATGTACCTATAAAAACATCTAAAATGTATAAATCATCTTGAATCTTATAACCCAAGACAATGATGTTAAATGTAAAGTCCTTCAAATAATGTTTCACGGATATGCTCGGGTTTGGCTCTATCCTTAATTTTTATGATCTCTACCTCAAACTTATCACCCATTTTAGCATAAACATATCATCTAAAAAGAGCATAACTAAGCTCTCCATCATAACACAATGAGAAGATGAGAGCACTAGAAGTTTAATGAGGAAATGCAGAACATGAAAAATCTACTCGAACCTATTATCATTGAGACCCGTATTAGTTGATTTTATAACTATTTTTTATAAGAATGACTATATACTCCTCTCGACTAAACTCTTTTCAAAGTGAAATAGGCATCAAAAAATCATATTTAACTAGAAGAAATGAGTGTGACTAGATGAAAACACCCTCATTTCCAAAAATAGAGAACAAAATATTATAACTTCCATCATGTTGGGTTTTCTGAAAGTCTTGGACGTAGCAAAAATGATAATTTAAATTTTTTTTAGAAGTCCCAAGGATCATATTTGATAATTTAGGGTTGTTTAGAATTTGACAAAGATTAAATCTTTTTTTTTAGGTTTGATCAACTTTTTCAAGACTAAATTGTCACAAACCATAAATTGTCTAAGTGTCTGGCATCTAACAACAATCCACAAAAACTACAAGCGAGAAATATCTTAAATTGAGAGGGATTGTGATGCCTTTAAGTGACAACTTTTTTTTTTTTGTGTTTCATTGTATTGTATATTTTGTTATAGCTTACACAACTCACACATGAATATATAAGGCATAACATTTTATTTATAGAAAAAACCTAATAACCTTATAAATGATAAAATATCAATTTGCCTCTTAAATAACTTTACATATATTATTTCAGAATAATTTTAGAAATTTATTTAATCAAGTTCCAACTTGATTTTTTCTAATTTTAAAATTGTAATCCCCTATAGGAATTTTGACATAACATAATTTTGACTCCTTTTTCAAAATATATTTCAAAAAAAGTGTTTTCGATGCATTTTAGTCAATCACACATTCATTTTATGATTTTCTAATATTTTTCCTCTTTAAAAAAATCAAAATTAATATATATATATATATATACATATATATATATATATATATATATGTATATATATATATATATGTATATATGTATACATATATGTTTCTAATGCATTTGCGTTCATTTCATAATTCCAAACATCTTTTTGAAAAAATTCAAAATTTAAAAATACAAAAAAGAAACTTGAAAAAGAAGAAAACCCATTAACTCATCTATTGCATGGTTCTTGATTAATTTTCTTATCGAATTGATGTTAAGATATATTTTTCAAGAAAAATAATACAAAATGCAAAATATGAGAAAATGTAAAATTAAAAGGGAGAAAAATAAACAATTGGCTAAAATGTAAAACAAGGGGAGTAGTATAAATTGAACCTTATCTCTTTTAAGAAAAGGCTTATATTTTTCACCTTAACCCTAGATATCATTAAAGAATAAAATAGAGAGAGAGAGAGAGAGAGAGGGTTGAAATTTAGAGAGAAAAAAAGTACCCACTCCCTCTCTCACCAAAACCCAAAACAAAACCAAGAAACCTAGCCACGCTCTGCACCTCTCTTGCGTGATTCCGACCACCACACCACCATTCCAACCACCATAAGCTTTCACATAACATCCCTAATAGTATAGCCACTCGTGACACCCATAAATATAAACGAAACTGAGAGAAAAAAGAAGAAAAACCAAAAGAACACTAAAAAGGGAGAAATCTAGTAGCAGACCATGACTTTACAGTATTGGATATTCTTCATTGGTCAGAGATGAATGACACCTCCACCATAATTGCGAAGAAAAGGAAGTGGTACAACCTGCAAATATAGCCACAAAAAAATCTCTAAATTAACTATCCAAGATAAATAGTTTTTGATTTGGATCTTAAGATATCTGGGATTCTCAGTTGTATCCCATCTCCATATTTCGTTAAAAAATTTTGTCAGCGTATATATTCTTTTAAAGATTTGTGTCAGTTTTAGATAAAAGATTATATTCAAAATTGTGAAATGCTATAGAAATTTAATTAATAAAACTTATTATTCTAGAACACAATTCATATAGATTATAATGGAGGATTTAATTTTTATTTTCTTAAAATCTTATGTTGATTTCAAACAAGAAGACAACTGGAATCGTTTTTACTATTTGCTATTTTGTCAAAAAAAAAAAAGAAGGAAAACTACCTTTAATATCTTATAGTATGATCCATTTTTCACTGACTCATTATAGTTTGGAATATTATAGTTTACTTCCTAAATTTTATAACATGTATAACTTCTTGCATCCTTCTAAAACAAACCAACCAAAATTATTTATTATTTATAGGATTGTCATTATTTTCCATTTAATTACTAAAGAGCTCTTATATTAAATATTACAAGTTTGTTATTAAATTAAAAAAAAGCCTAAACACCAACCTCTTAATCTAAACTCAAATTTCCAACAAGAAAACTAAGATATTGATTAGTTAGCAATGTTAGTGAGGAAGAATGGATTTGCTTAGTTGATGTATGTGATTGATGTGTTCAGTGGTTTATGGTGGAGTTCATAAGAAAAAAAGGAAGATAAAAAGGGATTACTCAATTTGTTTAGAGTTGTTGAACAGGTATGACATGGTGCTGGAACTTCTTAGTGAATTTTGGATTGTTATAGTGATGGGTTTTTCTGGTGACTAATTAGCATGACTGAAAGTTATTCCTGCCAATCTCATTCATGCATATAAAACAAAACTTATTCAAAGTGAATTAAATGAGAATCTTTCCCATGGTGATTGATTGGTTGTTTAAATTCAATTCTTTTTTATCATGCAATTACATGAAGTATCAAAAGGCATCCAACCAAGGTAAAAAAAGAACGTGGGAGAAGCTTTTACCATAAAAGCTAATTATGACATTGAGCTTGCTCTTGACGAGTGTGTTGTTATTCTAAACTATATGTGTAGACTCAAAAGGAATGTTGAGAGAACTATTTCTGAACCGCATTGCTAAAAAGATTTTACTTCTAAGAACCCCAACTGAAAATCAAAGAATCATGCATTAACATCATTTCTTTTCGTTAAAACTTGTATAAATAGGTTTGAAACCCTTTACCAAATGATAAAATTGACTTCGAATGTTAGCCTCTCGGCTTTTCTTCACTCCTCTTCTTTAACCTTCGTCAATCCCTTATTTCTCTCTCTTGCCATCACTATCTCTCTCATATTTTCCTCTCCCAAACCCTCTAAATGATATCCTCTAATTGGATTTGCTTACACTCACTTTAATCTCTCAATTCCTATGATTTCTCCTTGGATTTTGGTGTTCATTAAGCCTTTCTCTCTTTATTTATCCCCTATTATCTTTTTTTTTTAGTAGATCCCTATCAGTTTCAAGGGAAGGAGAGCTGGGTTTTGCTGCCAAAATACCATTTCGCCTTTAATGAGCCCATGAATTTGTCTAATCTATTGTTATTCTTGTGAGGCTTTCCTAAACATTGATTGCTATGGAATTTTAACCATAGGTATAACTATGTGTCAAGAGGCTCCATGTAAATTTCAGCTAGATCTGACAGTCAGATTGAAAGTTATGCTCAATATCGTAAACCTGGCCAATACTTATTTTTACACCAAAATCTGAATTTTTGTACTATTTTATCTACTTAAATCTTCAAGATTTTTCAAATAATTCATCAAAAACGTTCATCCCTATTTATACTACAAATTCTCCTCAACTTTTTCCCCTTTCAGGTTAAAAACTATGCAATTGTACGCTAGGTTTATACCGGCAGTTAAGGTTATTCGCGCATAAACCTATACATTAACTTATTTGAAAATTCTCAAATATTTTTCTAGCTATTTTCCCTATGAATTTATAAGCATTCTATATATTTAGCACTAGTTTATCAATTTCCCAGCTAGAGGTTTACATTGTACCTTTTATGTTCACCGAGTGATATTTTCTAGATTCCATCACCTGCTTATACCAAATTTAAGATGACCTATTTTGAATTTTATTGAATTATATTCTAGAACCCGTCTTTCCTTATACATCACTTTCATTTAATTTGTATTCGTGTTTCTGTTTTTTTTTTTGCGACCATTTCTATTATTTTCATTTTTAAATTAACACTTGAACATTTTATTTCAAGTTCTCAAAATCCAAAATCATTTTTATAATTCAAATATTCAATTTACTGCCTTAATATAATATTTTCTTCAAAGATTTTATCCAAGGGTTTACAGAAATCATCATAGTTTTTTGTGGAGCAATAATCAAAAAGTAGCTAGAACACCTTAAAATCTTTCACATCAAGAAAAGAAACTGACACTATAGAAGATGATCATGTAATACATGCAAAAGATAGAATTGGCAATTCAAAACAATTCATAACCTTGAAGCTCAAATTAGTTAGCTCTCAAACAATCTTACAAAAAAGAAATAAGAAAATTTGCCAATTAACATTGTTACCAATCTTGGAGAGCATGTAAAAGTAATATCATTAAGAAGTGGAAGAACAATTTAGGAACCATAAAATACAAGTTTTGAGCAAGATAAAGCTAATAATTATGAGGAGAAAGAGTTGAAAATAGAAGAAATCAAGGATCAAGTAACCGACCAACAATCTAGAAATTATAAGAAGAATAAAGAAGCTCAAGAATTCAAGAATACCATGGAGTTTATATCCGAAACTAATTCTTATTCAGTTTTGGGAAAATTATTCTAATCTTCCTATAATTTAGTTGTAATGACCTTAATTTCCATATCAATTTTTTATACCTTGAACAGTTATAATCATGTAAAAAGAGCTAAAAACATTTTATTGTCTTATCGTTATTTTACTCAAAATAAATTTATATAGCTTACGACACCTATAATACAATAAAACATGCATTCAAATATGCATAAGGAATCTTCATTTAACAAATAATGAGTGTATCCAATTTATAAAAATTTCAATAGAGTTTTCCCTGCACAGAGCCCTACCCAAAATTTATCTCGCTTTTTAAAACCTACAAACATAATTGCAATCAAACCACATTCAACTCATATAATCAATACTCATATAAATGTGGCCTCATGCTCACAATCCATCAATCTCATCAATAACTTTTTTTACATAATATACATATACATATTTATACAATCGTACTTAAGTTTAAGCTTTACATCATATACTAATTATATTAAGCTTTACATCATATACTAATTATATTCCTAAGAGATTAAGAGATATCATCTCTCTTATAATCCATAAATTATTTTAACTAAGTGCATACAATAAACACATATACATAATATAGTTAAAGTTTTACAAACTCTACCTATACTGAAAATTAAGAAAACTAGCACCTAGTATCAAGATGGCGGTGGTAGATGAGAAGAACTTGTAAAAGACATGATTTATATATAAAAAATTTACTTGAATAAGATTGTAAATCACTAATAGTAATTGTTTAAACAATCATTTGAAAAACATAAAACCCACAGTTCTTTGTCGAGTATAATATATTCACGCTACGCATACCAATTTCCTTTCATCTTTCTATGGAAGGATGAGTTTTCTTTCTTTTCTTTACCCCCATGCCATGTTCTCAATCATTCCTTAATCTTTTATATTTCATTAGGTTCATTATTACTTTTAAACCCTTGCCACTATAGCTAATTTATTTTCATGTATTAATCACCACCATTAATACGAACATTATAACTTGTCATTTCTCTCGCCTGAAGGTATCTTTATCTATAGTACTGCTTTCACTTATACAATCCTACTCCGAAGGCATAATATTCATATAATCCTACCCCGAAGGCATAACATTTACATAATCCTTTTTCCTGGAAGAACACTTATATATTTATATATGAATAACATGTATTCAAACCTATTAAGAGTAACATAAATAAATCACAAGATAAGGGGTAAGTCTTACTTAGAGCTCCTACCATGCGTGCTCCAAAGGAAGCATGTCCTACACTAAACATTTCTCCTACAAATCCCAAACAATAACAATTAATATCTTATTTGACCAAACACATGTTTATTTAACAATTAATTCAGCCCTTCTCATCTTACACAATATACATAGAATTAATCCATTTTTTAACAATAATATAAGCATATTTTAGCCATTCTTACATCAACACATTCATACAAACCATTCATCTTAACAACCACCACTCACATGCACATTCTTCTTTCGACCATAATAACCTACATTTATGCATATAAACATAGTCATAAAGTCTCTAATTACAATGCATTTATGGCTATTATAAAAGCCCACACTCTTATATATTTAGGCTACCACAACAACTCTTTTCCTTCTATTTAGGCTTCAATAACAACTCACTTACACCCTAATCAACATCCCACATATGCTTCTTTGTTCACATAACAATATCTAAAAGTCTAACCCAATTCGATGTCTCTTTTACCTCCAAGTTAGCCAACATTTTTTTGCCATAACTACACATACTTATTATGTCATTTTCAGTTCCCATCACCAATTCACATTCAACACAAAAATATTACATTTCTCTTTTATTCCAAAAATATGCCTACAAAAACTCAAACATATAATAACTTAATCACTCTAACCATACATAATTAAACTCTCATTTCCTATGCAACCAATTTAATTTAAGCATTATTTTTCTATTTGCACACTTCTATACAACCACACAAATTAAAACAACAAATTTAGTTAAATTTTCAACTTTCAATCATTCAAATACATAACCACTATAAGTACACTTTTAGCTAACCACATTAAAACATCTAGAACCAATCTTAAACATTCATAGCATCATAGGAAATTATACAATTTAATCAGTTTCTAAAAAACCCTAAAATCCTACCACTGGCTAGCCACTATAGGGATTAAATTCCCAAATTTAACTTCAGTTCATTTCATTTACTTTATATTACACCATTTCCTATACCAAATCCACCGAAGAATTGATCAATTACCTTTTCTATACCAATTACACTAACCCTAGAAATTTAAAATTTAGGGATTCCCCCCCCTTAAAAAAAAAGAGAAAGAAATGAAACTAATTGAAGTTTTCTCTCTCTATTTGTCAAACTTGCAACCTCTTTATCTCTCTAAATTTTTCTAATTGGGTTTGTTTCTTTAGTAAAAATCACTTAAACTGACTCCCTGTGCCATTAATTTGAGAGAAAAATGTATAAAATAAAAGAAAATTTTAAGCCTTATATCTTCTCATGGTTGTTGGCCTTTTTTTTTAAAAAAAAAAGAGAAGGAATTTTGTTTTAATGATGACAATGCCCTCTTAAATTATCTTATGCATTATTTTTGTAAATTACCTAAACATTGGTACTTACCAATTAATTACTTTATTTCTTTCAAGTTTTTAAGATAATTTACTAAGGATTTTCACCCGTAATCATAAAAAAATTTCTCTTGATTTATTATTTTTTGGTTGAGGATTATACTATTTAACACTAGTTTATAATTTTGGATCAGGTTCACATTCAAAACAATTCTTTTATCCATTGAAACCCATCTTCGATTTCGCTAACATTACAAATTTTAACCTAAATTTTGTAACTCTTATTTTAACTTCAACAATACCTTTAAATTTATTTATGAAGATCATTTCTCCCTTAAATGTCACATTTATTATTATTTCCACTATTTATTCATTTCATTTCGTACTGAATCTTCATTATTCATCGAGGTCTCCTTACTTCGATCTTATGTTTACGCAGGGCTTACAATCTATTTTCATTCCTAAAATGGTTATTGCCTATGCATTCCATTTATTATAATATCATGTCGTTGTTGGCTTCTACACATTTTCCATTTGTTCCTATAAGTTTTAATTAATCTCTTTACAAATTTATAACCCCAATTATGTGCGAGCAAAATACCCTTCTAATCTATAGCCATTACTCATTTGGCTAGCTCAATTAACATCTTTTTAATGCCACAGTTGTGATCAATTTAAAATTCTCATATTGATTTCCCATCATTGTGGTCGATTATTATTTACATCTGATTAAATATCATTACAGTTGATTTAAAATTCATAAGTAAATTATTGTCGTTGATTTTTTAAATTTTTTATTTAAATGATAATATATTAGATTAACTTGAGTTAATCTGTTAAATTCGCTATTTAGGTAATGAGACCTTAATAAACTATAAAAAGCAAAAAAAAAATATTATATTAGACTCAATTCTCAATTAATTCAATATTGAATATTAAAATAAAAACAGGCCGAAGAAAAGCTAAAATTGTATCTTTCCTGAAGCGATGTTTTTTCCATAATTCAAGATAAAAAAACATATAGAAAACAAACAACTTTTAAAATTTTAATCAATTTAAAAATATCTTCAACCATATACCGTACCGTAACATAAAATAGAGCCTAAAACTGTAGCTAACCCTTCCTAGTTAATCAAGATAATGAATCGATCTTCCCGTAGGATTTTACTTTTAAATTATTATTTCAAGTGGAAGAAAATATTCTTAAGGAATATACATTTCTCCAAGTATAAATTGTGTGGGAAAAAAAATGATGGAGAAGTGTGGTTGAAAAAATACTACGTATAATTTGGTCTTGTCATCATCCCGAACAGGTACCGGGGAGGAGAGGAACACAAGGAAAGCTGAAAATGGCTTTTCACCGACCTTCCGAAATCCATAAACCAAACTCGTTATTGCCCTTCCAAAACAAACAATCAAGTTCTCTTTCTAGTCTAGAAAATTAGAAACCACCCCCACCCCACATCCAAAAAAAAAAACCCATCTCTTTGTTTAATTACTTCCTTCATTTCCTCTCTCTCTCTCTCTCTAGAAAAAAGCCCCCAAACCAGACAAACCCAGCAGCTCTATCTCTATGTGTTTGTTGGGCTTGGCTGAGCTACACTGTTCTGCAATGGCTGCTTTTTTATGTGGTGACCAAGCTGCCCTTGGGTGGGTGCCCTCTTCCTTTGCCTTCGTTAATCGAGGGTCATTTTGGCGCTTTCATAAATAGAGAGAAGAGACCCAGTTACAATGTAGGTGCTTAAAGGGCAGACAGGATGGAGCCAGGCAAAAATATATACATAGTTTTCTTCTCTAAAAAAAAAAGCGAAAAAAAAAAAGACTAACATCCCTCTGTTTTTTATTATTATTGTTGTTGTTGTTGTTGTTGTTGTTCTTGTTTTTATTTCTTTCTTTCATTTTTTTTAAAGGAAGACGAGGGAGGGGGGGGGGGGGGAAGCATATGATTCTTCATCAATGATGGGTTTTTTTTGTTAACTCACATCAGAATGCAGAGGAGATAGAAAATGGAAGCATTTTGATGCCATTTCTTTAAAATTTATGCAAGGCTAAAATGTTGCTGTTACTCATTTTAATATTTATCGGAAATGATCATTATTGGAAATGATGCATGTTTTTCCCTAATTTTCCATACATTTTCCAGTTCTTTCTATATTCATCATTTTGGTTGATTTTTTTTGGTTTTTACCTAATATTTGTAGTAGCCATGAAGGGGGGTTGTTATTATGTTGGTGACTTTTTTTTTCATTCTGTCCCGCCCTTTCCTATTAAAGCAAGTAAGGAATTTATGGAGTCTGAGATGAGATCCTGAAAATACTTGATAGCAGAACAGTTTTTAACTGCTTATATGGCTTTTGATGAGTTCTTGAGCCTTAAAGTTTATTTCTATATGCTTTCATTTTATGTGGTCCATAGATGTTTCTAAGTAGATGAACTTGGATTTTTCTTTCTTGTAATTTACTGAGAGATTGGATATTCCGATGGGCTCTCTTATTAGCTTAAGGGGAAATAATTAGGGGAACAATTCTTACATCACTTGCCACACTTGAATTGGTATTTGATTAGTTATGTGATTTTAATTGATGTATATTTTGACAAAAAAAGTTTTGGACTGATAGTCTTGAGAAACAAGTTTTGAAGCCCTTTGGAATATGCAATCATTCAGTTTCAGTATGTCCTACCATTGTTATGCCCTTAGTAGCAGTTCTCTACGTGTAGTCCTTAAATGAATGTGTATTATGGTTAAAAGTTTCACTAGTTTCTGGTCTTTATATGAGCTCTAACTCATGCAAAGAAATGTTTTGTGCTTCAAGCGTATTGCTTACTGCTCTTTCATGCTGACGGAAGGCTAAGAAAACAATGCTTGTACACAAAACATTGGATTGAAAACATTTTGAAATTTCTTACTAATTTTTACCTTGTCTCGCGGGGAACAATGCAACTAATATCTAATTTCCTTGTATTCTGTTTGCAAACTAAGAAGTGTCTATGATAAGCATAGCTTTTTTCACGTTGCATGAGTAATTTGCTTGATATTGTGCCATGATTAGTCATGTACCTCTTAAGTCTCTATATATTTTTCCTATTTTATTTGGTTTCTCTTATCGTTGTGATCCTTTTTTTTTTTTTTTTCCTGTCTGAGCTCAGCAATTCTTGAACCGCTTGCATTTTTTTTATTACTCACTAAATGTTCATTTATGGTTAAACAACCACTTGGAAGTTTAAATTGTCGGAGAGAGGATGTTGTTCAGTAGAATGCCAAGCGTCTTTATCATAGTTTTAACTTTTGGAATTGATAGTGTTTTAGTTTGATGTAAAAACAGGACCTGCTGTTTCGAAGTTATATTGAACTTCCTGCTATGGCCATCTACTTTAAGCAGTGAGTGTAATTTTATAGGGTGAGTGAATCATTCTCCATTTCTTATAGAATCGAGCATGAACCTTGCGTCAGTTTTTATAAGCTTTCTTTTTGTTAGGGCATGAGGTTCAGATAAGAATATCTGTCTGTCCTCGGAACATTTACTTACAGGACAGGGCATGGATTTTCATTTTTCGTTGCTCTCTATGTAGACAATAAACCAGCTCTTTTTGACACAAGACATAAACACTTTCTGGTTTGTTATGACATCTGACAGAACATGATTTCTGTTTTCTGATATTTTGGATTGACTTGTTTGATATGTTCATTATTCAAACTTTTTTTTTTTAGATTTTTATTTTTTGGGGTCTTTCAAGCTTTGGTTTGTTGCTTATTGGAAGCAAATATACTTTATTTTATCAAATGTTTCTTGCACTCCCCTGTTTGACATAGCCATCATGTTTGCTATATGGGAGGATATTTCTTTCTTGATGCTTATGGTTGGGTAACAATGCCCTGTGTCCTCCCAGCAGGACGGCAAAAATTTTAGACAAGATGCGGATTGCTCGTATTCTGTCCTATATTTTGAGCAGTTTTCTCTGTTGTAGGAGCAGCGTGACCTTCCGTTAGCCTTGGAAATCCTAGGTTACCATAGGAATGGATAGAAATGCATGCCATCTCTGTGGATAGAGGCGTGGAATGGTCTAGTCGGGCATTGAATGCTTGCTTGCCGAATACATAGAGATCTCTATTTGATGTAGTGGATGCTACTGTGGTTTGAGGAATTTGTCAATTTGAATGTTAGTGCTTAAAAAGAATGCCAATTGGCTCGTCGTTGTCTTCATTCATCTGTGCTGTTAATACTTGTGGTTTTTCACAAATTTCTATTTTTGCCATAGTTACAAAGAACTAACTCGGTCAAACCAGGTCAAGGTCTGGACCAAAGATTATTATATCATGCAAAATATATTGTTAGTGGTAAGGAACCAGAGGGCGCCTGTCGTCAATAACTTATTAATTGAGTTCTCTTAGAATTTTAAAGTTTCATTCCCATGTATATGGTTGCTATTATTGTGATGATGATAATGGTTTTCTTGAATTTTGATAGTGTTTATGGATTCTTTTGCTAATTAGATTGAGGGAATATATTGATTGGAAATTGTTAAAATTTACAACTTCACTGTGGGTTGAATAATTTAAAAAATATATATATATTTTCAAGAAGAAAAAAAATTAAATCAAGTAAAATATTGATCTGATGTGATCTAGTTAACTTGATAAATTTGAAAGCAACTTGAATAACTGGGAAAGAAACTGTAGTTTGACTAAAAAATATTTAATATAATTTTTATTTTAAAATATTAAGATAATAATATATCGGATTAATCCGGATCAACTCGAATTAACTCAAGTTAACATGTAAAATCTGTTATTCAAGTCATGAGATTATGATAACCTCGTAAAAAATATATTGAAATTAATTTAATATTAAAGAATAAATTTAAAAAATAATTAATTAAAAATATAAACTCGAGTTAATTTTTAAAACTTAAATTAAATTTAAATTATAACTCAAATAAAAAATCAAAATAAATTATAAAAGTTAAACTTGGCTGAGGGGCTGCGGATCATTTTTCTCAGACCATGAAAACTTTCGTTGTCAGTAAACCATAGAGATCTTTGTTTATAAGAGAATTACTCTGAGTCTCCTAACATTTTTTTTTTTTCTAATTTTCATTCGTTTATCCATCATACAAAAAGCCCTCTCACATCCTACTAGCTCATTTGAGATTTGGACATTATTCTTAATTTATGGTCGGACGCGTTGGCCATTTATTTCCTTCATATAGACACCATGTTGTCGATCCTTTCACCATACACAGTTATATCACCAGAAGCTTGATATGTACTGTACTCCCTTATTTTGGGCCTTTACCTGATCAGTTTGATCTCAAATTTGGATAACCATCCTTGGTTTCTCTAACTTACGTCATCCAAATCTGTCGAAGCTTGCTCCTTTCCCATTCGTACAAGTTGTCGGAAACCACCGTACGTCATCACATGACTTTGTCCATTTGGCATAGTAGTAGTTCCCATCTGATGTGCCCTATATTATAGTATTTTGTTACACCTATCCACATGAATCATCCACTCTTACATCTTCCAATGTCGCAATTTCCTATAATTCACGCTTTTATGATTATTATTATTATTATTATTTGTTTTCGAGACTTGCAAATAGAGTTCGTCATTTTCGGTTCGGTTTGATTTTTAACTATAAAAAATAATCAAACTAGTTTTTTTTTAAAAATCGAAACCAAGTCAAACCGACCGGTTTCGATCCGGTCCGGTTCAGTTCTTGATTTCAAAAAATCGAGAAAACTTATATGGTCATATTTCTTCTCGAACCCGCCAGTAAGATGCCTTTTCACAACTATTATTTTCCCTGCATTGTGCAAACAAATTAAAAACCAAAAATCAACACTACTGATTTCATCCTAAATCCAAAACTCTGCTATAAATCAAAACCCTAAATTTTCAGACATTGGAAATCTGGACTTTCATAGAAGTCATTGAAACTGAGCCTTACATTATCCAACACAAAATGTAGAATCATGAAGCAAGCAAGCGAAGCAATTATATCATTAGATTGTTGCCTCAAATGTAAAGAGGAAACAAATTGAAAGGTATCCATCCTACTCATACAAACAAATCTTCCCATGGTTTATTGGAAAGACTACTAACAATAACATTTTGTATGTGGTGTTGGTAGGGGTTCTCATGGCTTGCAGGGGATGATGGTTTCTGCAATCATATAGGTCACAACATATGGATCCATGTTTGAAGCAACCCTTCTAAGTCTAGGGGGAGGGGGAGGGAGAGAAAGAGGGGGCTACGGGTAGGGTTACTAGAGAGAAAGAATGAGAGGGAGAGAGGGCTGTGGCTAGGGTTATTGGTGGGAGGGATAATTTTTTCTATTTATAGTACTTTTTTTTTGAACCGGTTCGGTTCGATTCGGGTTAACCGGTTCCTGCATTACAAAACTGAAAACCGAACCGGGATTTTTTCTAACTATTCTAATCGATTTTTTTTCTCGGTTCGGTTTTTTCAATTAATTTTTTCTTGGTTTTCTTGGTTTATTCGGTTTTCCGGTTTTTTTCACACCCCTACTTGCAAAGTATGCTTAGATTCACATTGAAAATAAGAAACTTTTTTTTTCATTTAAATAGAGTCTATTTAGGATTGTAGTAACAATAACAATTCAAAATATTTGTCACTTGAAAAATCATCAAAATAAAATTTCCTTCTCCTCGTCGTTCTCACTGCCATCGCTTTTACTATAACTCTCTTCAGCCACACTGACCTCTTTAGCACCATCCTCCTTGCTCTGTTCCACACCGACTTTAGTCTCTCATCAGAACCAGTTTCTTGACGAATTTGGGGCATAAAGGCACCACCTACCACAAGCAGGACATAATGTAAGGAGAAAGACAGCACATGAGAGGATTTCGACAACAAAGCCAGAAAAAAAAAGATGTAAATCATAAAATAGAAGACTGCTTGAAGCCTACAAAGAATCCCAAGACGGAAAACAAAGAGTATATATATAAAAAAAACATAAATCTCAAGGAGACATTCTAGCAACTTAAAAATTCAGTGGGTTGACTATTCAAATTTCCGAGGCCGCAAAATACATTCAGAAAACAAAACAAAACAAAGCATCCTCTTTGTTTCTGCTCGCTTTCCCTCGGCAAACAAACCAGAGAGTGAGTTTTCTTCATTCCAGAGATAATGTAATGGAAGCAACTGAGAGAGATTGAATTAGGACCTTTCATATACTTACAGATTTTTTGAGAAGCTAATTCAAATTGATGATCTTTTTGATAAAATTCTAGTGGCATCTCGTTCAATTTGAGGGAATGCTGTTTTTATTAACCAATTGTTTTTGCAATTTAAAAATATATTTGATATTTCATATTTTTTTATAATTTTTATATATGAAAATAAAAAAAAATTATTTTAATTTAATTTCATGCAAAACACTATACCATAATATCAAACATTCATTTATTATAGTGAGTTTTTATGATTTTTTTCCTTTCAAAATAGCATAGTAAAAAAAATTAATTTAATAACTAAACACAATGGTAGGAAAAAAAAAGAAAGAAATACCACTATTTTTTATTGCATAAGAAAAATTCTAGTGGCATTGCGCTCAATTTAAGGAGGAAATGGTGCTTTTGTTAACAGCTTGTTTTTGTGATTTAAAAATATTTTTGATATTTAATATTTTTTTATGGTTTTGGTATATTAAAATAAAAAAATTCAAAAAATTATGTTAATATAATTTTATATGAAACACTAAACCATAATATCAAAGATTCACTTATTATAGTGAGTTTTTATGAGTTTTTTCTTTCGCATAGTAAAAAATTTTAATTTAATAATTAAACACAATGATAGAAAAAAAATAAGGAAGAAATACTACTATTTTTTATTGCTTATTGCGTTAAAAAAAATCTCTTGATTTCTAACACATATTTACATTATCACGAATCTTTCTTTCTTAGCAAGGTTTTATACTTTTGAAAAACATAAATTCATTAATTTCTAAGACAATTAACTAAATTTGACAGTAACCAATAACTGGATACTATTCAATTCTTTCAAACAATCAACCGTAATACCTACTAATTCCATACAGTCGATTGATTACACGGATTAATTTAAAACTTTTGATTATTTTACCAAACTATTTTCTCCATTTTGGGTCACATAATATGATCTTAACGTTTCAATACTTAATCCATTTACATTGGATCTTAACCATTCACAAACAACATTCTCAAGTGATACTTTTCCAAATGTGTAGTTCTACACATACACATAAATATTTCAAGTTCAGTAATCCTAATCCTAATGATGTACAATAACACAAGTAAAGTGATAATGTTCAAGTATTTAGTGAATAATATGCAGCTGACAATCTTAACTATGAATATACATGTGTTCAAGTTAACATTACAATTCTTGAAATATCTTATGCAACATAATTTTAATCAATACAATAACAAAATGGTTTTATTATCTAATCAATAACAAAATAAATGTGACTTCACACAAAAATTAGTCTTTTACCAAGTGTGATGCACATGAAAATCAATAATATTTCAATATAAATGTGAGTACACGCATCATATATCAATGTTAAAGAAGTCAACCATAACAACAAATTTAACTATTCAATCGTTAAAAACTCCTTATTTTACGTCTCATTTTCGTTCTCTCAAGTCTTTGCAACTTGAGTCAACTAATTCATACCATAACTGAAAACATTATCTATTGTTGTCAACACCCGACAACAAGTCAAAAGCACATCGATACCAATTGTTTGATTTCATTAGCATCCACTCAATGAATATTGATCAATTTTTCAAGCATTGTCGACACTAGGATAACCCTACTATCATCATTAGCTTATATAATATAGAACGGCTAATCAAATTCATTCAATATTAATATTAACAAAACCCTATTGATATGATAATGCTTCACAACCCGAAAGCCAAATCCAAACTATTTCAATCTCACGCGATAACAAATACATTATTCAAACGTCGGGGTCAATAATAACCTATTGAAAACATTAGGCTCTATATCTTAGAATGGCTAATCAAGTTCATAAATTCTCTATTCTTTTCACTTATCATCTATCCATTTACAATTCACAATTCACATAACTAGGTGCAGGTCACCTACCAGTCACGCATGAGGTCTTGGCTCCCGCTTTGAATTGAGGCCTAGTTGCGATTGTATCTCCTGTCAACATATGATAGTTCATCTTAATCATTCATTTAACTCACTCATATTTAATGTCCAAGAACACAAATATGCTTGATTTATATAACAATGCCCTTAAACCAATTCGCACCCTAAATCCTTATGTTATCAAACATGTCATACATCTTCATTAAGCATAGTTCCTTCATTAATTCACCTAAAACATTTATTTCCCTCCCAAGACTATCAAGTATGAAACTCTCTCTCTCTTTCTCTCAAAGAGAAATTTTCATTCTTCTTTCATTTATTTTTTAAATCGTCCTTTTACCAAATAAGTAATTACATACAATAATATGCTTGTAAGGTTAAAACATTCTAACATCAATCCTAACTCATAAAGACCTAACCTTCCATAACATACAAACACTTAACTTCAATTTGAACAAAAAAATAAAATCAATCATAGGAAAGATACTTTTTACCTTTTTATCAAAAGAGATTAAGAAAGATTTGTTAGAGATAGCTTAACCTTTCTATTTTCCTATTCTTACTCTCTCTAGTTTCTCCTTTTTTTTCCAACTATCAAAACCCTCATAAAACCTTGAATTCTTGTCTTTAATCCCTTAAAATCCTCTTAATTTGTCAAATCTAGCTCTCTTTAATGATTTCTCTCAAAGATTATTGAAAGCTTTAAATCCCTCCTTTCCTTTCTTTTTCTCTTTCTTTTCTCTACCTATAATAAAGTATTTAAAGAGGAAGAGGAAAATTCCTGTGAAATCCCTATTTTGCCCAAAATTATGTCCCTTTACTAGCTGAATCGGTTGGTCAGTTTAGATAGTCAAGCCATCTGGTTGACTAGTTTAGACAGAATATTATATATCAATTTCATTCTTCCTTCTCTTATCCATTTTTTTTATCAACCCCATAGTAATTTTATTCATTATTCTAGTTCAAATTAGTTTTCAAAGTTTTTGAGGATTTACATTCTCCTCTTTTAAAAATGAAATTTCATCATTAAAATTAAATCCCATACCTGATTCTGAAAACAAATCAGGATATTTTCTTTTCATTTTTTATTAGCTTTCCAATGTTTCTTTTTCTACTTGAGAACTCCTTCATAATACCTTTATAATGGGTACTTTCTTATTTCTCAATTCCTTCTCATTACGATCTAAAATTTATACTGGCTTGACTTCCAATGTTAAATTTTCCCTAACTTTAACAGGAACTTGGGGTAACACTTAGGAGGGGTCAACTTCAGCTTTACATAATATGGATATATGGAAAACATCATGTATCATGGATAAGTGTGGTGGCTAGGCTAATATGTAGGCAACAAGTTCTATGCTTTCAATAACTTCAAAAGGTCCAATTTATCTTGGTGTTAGCTTTCCTTTCATCCCAAACCGAATAATATTCTTCCAAGGCGCTACCTATAAGTACACTTTATCTTCCACTCAGAACTCAAAGGTCATTTTCAATTATCTACATAACGTTATTGCCTATCTTGAGCTGTCTGCATCCTATCCTTGATGATTTTTGCTTCATTTGTGGTAATTTAAACCAATTCAGGCCCAATAAACTATTGGTCTCCAACTTCTTCCCAACAAACTAGAGTTCAGTATTTCCTCCCATATAAAGATTCAAACTGAGCCATGCCTATATTAGCATAATAGCTATTATTATATGTAAATTTCTAAAGGCAATTAACCCTCTCAATTTCCTCTAAATTATAGGACACTTGCTCTCAAGTGATCTTCAAGAGTTTGAATGGTTCTTACAGACTGACCATCCATTTAAGGGGTGAGATGTAATATTTAAGTTCAATTTGGTCCCCAAAACATGTTGTATACTCAATCATAGCCTTGAAGTAAACCTTGGATCTTGATCTGACACAATTGATATTGGCACCCTATGTAACGTTATTACCTCATTAACATTTAACTTTGCTAATTTATTTACTAGATCTGTCATCTTTACTGATAAAAACAAAGTCAATTTTGTTAAATGATATATAATTACCCATATAACATAACTCCTTTTCTTTCCCCTAGGTAACTTAGACAGTAATATCCTCTCATTTATATTCTGGAATCAGGAACGACTGCAACTTTCCAACAGGTTTTGGATGCTCCACCTTCACTTGTTGACAAATCCCCACACTGTGCCATAAATTCTGCTATTTCCTTCTTCATACCAGGCCACTAGTAAATCTGTTTCAAATATCTATACATCTCTTGTACTTCCTGGATGGACAATGAACCTAGTTTCATGAACTTCCTTTAATACCTTTTCCTTAAAGGTCCTATCTTCTGGTAAATAGATTTTTTTACCCATTGTCACTCACATATTATTTAGAACTTGAAAAAGGCATTTCAACCCCTTAGTTCGCTTTCTCCCTTATCTTCTTCGCTTCCAAATCTATTTGTTAAGCCTTCCTTACTTTATCCTAGAGTGTAGATTGAACTTTAAGCTGAGCTATTAAGAATCCTTCTGGTCCTATGTTTAATTGGAAATCCAGCTTCTGCAGTTCTACCAATTCCTTTCGCTATCATATCTCCATGTCACCACTTTACCTTTTCTACTTAAGGTATCGACCACCACATTAGCTTTTTTTTGGATGATAATGAATTACACAATCATAATCATTTATCAGCTCCACCCAATGTCTTTATTGCATGTTCAATTCTTTTTGCAACATTAAATACTTTAAACTCTAATGATCTGTGAATATTTGAACTTGAGATCCATATAAGTAGTGTGTCCACATCCGAAGAGCAAACACTACAGTTGTTAATTCTATATCATGTATAAGATAATTTACTTCATGCGGCTTTAACTTTCTTGATGCATATACAAACCTTTCCTAAAAGCATCATTATAAACTATAAACCCTTCAGTTCTAAAAGGAAAAGTTAACACTAGGAAACTTGTTTCACATTCATTTAACACTTAAACTTAACTTATTTACAAGTTAATCGAGTCAAAGGGGATGTTATCATAAAGAACTCCTTTATAAATCTTCTACAATACCTTGTTAGATCCAAGAAACTACGAATCTCTGTTACACTAGCAGGTTTTTCCCATTTAAAAATTGTCTCTACTTTCATTGGATCCACAAATATGCTCATAGTTGAGATCACATGCCCCAAAAATACAATTTTTTTAACCAAAACTCACACTTATCAAACCTAACATATAACTGGTTCTTCCTCAAGGTTTGTAACACTTTCCTTAAATGTTGTTTATGCTCCATATAGAAACTTGAATATACTAATATATCATCAATAAACACCACTGCATATTGATTCAAATACGGTAAACAACTTGATTCATTAAATCCATGAACATTACTAAGGTGTTTTTCAACCCAAAAGGTATCATTATGAACTCATAATGCCCATATCGTGTTTCAAAAGTCATCTTCAGAATGTTTTGTTCTTTAATTCTCAATTGATGGTATTCAGACCTCAAGTCTTTCTTAGAAGATACCCTTGCCCCTTTTAACTGGTCAAATAGACTATCTATCCGTGGAAGTAGATATCTGTTCTTCACTGCCACCCTATTCAATTTCCTATAGTCAATACAGAGTTTGAAAGTCTCATTTTCTTTTTCAAAAATAATATGGGGGCTCCCTAGGGAGAGTTGTTAAGGCATATAAACCTTTTGTCCAACAATTCTTGCAACTAGATCTTTAGTTTTGCCATTTCTATTGGTGTCATCTTGTAGGGTGACTAAGTTATAAGGGTTGTACTCGCATACATCAATAGCAACTTTAACTTTTCTTTCAAGAGGCAATCCTGGCAATTCTTCCAGAAACACATCTGAAAACTCTCTTACCATATAAAGGTTGTTTAACTCCATTCCACCCTTCTCAGAATTTATAATATGAACCAGATAAGCCATACATCCTTTTCTTAGCAACTTCTTAGCAATCATAACCAAAATTATGCAACTCGGTATTACCTTTCTTACCCCCTAAAGGTCACTATTAGTCCCTCTAGTCCTTGAAGGTTCACTATTTTGGCGCAATAATCCATTTGCGCTTTATTAGCACTTAGCCAGTCTATTTTTAAGATTAGGTCAAAACACACAGTTAGACGATCCATCCTTCTTTGGAACAAGAAAAGCAGGTATAATATATGGACTTTTACTTTTTCTTTTTGCATGCTCGGTTGGACTCATTTAATAGGCCTCCTTGTTAGGAAGCATAGAACCCGAAATGAAGTCAATACAATGTTGAATATCCCTCATTGGAGTAAGGTCATGTGGAATTTCTTTAGGAACTACATCAAAAAATTCATCAAATAAAGGTTGCACTTCTAGAGGCAATTTATTTATTTTAGTATTTTCCTTAAAAAACAAAAATGCATAAACCAAATTCACATAATTAACAAGCTTTTCCATTTCGATACAAGTAATCAAAAGTGTTTCCGCCCTTTTAGAAGGTTTGAAAATAAGTCTTGGTTTTGAAAGACCTAAAATAACCTTTACACCATCTTTTCAAAGGAATAAGTATTCTTAAAACCATAATGTTGAACTTTCCTATCATATTGCCATGCGTGACCAATCAACAAATGACATGCATTCATAGGTATTACATCGTACCAAATCTCATCTTAATACCTATTTCCAACAAAAAATGAAACAAGACATTTATTTATCACTTTCCTTTCATGCTTCTTCTTCAGCCACCTCAATATGTAAGGTTGAGGGTGTTTTTTGGTCTTAAGCTGTAACTTATGTTAGTTTAATATACCATGTAGCAAATCGATTCGTGTGGATTACTGAAGAAGGCCAAACATTGGATGACTTTTGGTTTATGACAAACCCAACCTTTAAAGAATTATTTAAAGCCGAAAAAATTCAAATCTTCAGGTAATAAATCCTTAAATAACTCTAGATCTGTCTAACAAGATCTTAGGGACTCTCGAATAATTTTTTATTGTTTTCGTTACGTATATGATATTTGGTAACCAACAATAGTATTAGAATCTTCATTAGACAATTAAAGTTGTTGATTGCATGTTTTAATTATTATTAATGTTAACTGTGAATTAAATTTATACGTAAATTTATTTTTTCCAAAGGAGTTTTTTTTTCTCTTATTATTCTTTCTGGTTATTATTCCAACCAGACTTGGAAGTAATGCTGCCATTTGTAGAAGGCCAAAGCAACATCAGGTGTTGCTATACACAGAGCCAAACTAGGGCAGCACGAGGGTTGTTGCCCTGCGCTACCACTAGTACCATTGTCGCTACTAATGGCTGCCACCATTATGCCTCTGCACTGCCACTAGTACTGTTGTCGCTACTGATGGCTGCCACTATCGTGGACAAACCACAACGACAACAACATACTAATGATGTTTTTATGGATCTGGTAATTATACGAATAGTTTATATATAAATGAATTTAATATGCTTAGGTTCAATATAAACTACTATAAAATTGAAATACATATTGGATTAAGTATTAAGAAACTTTGATTAGATCAAGGTGATTAATATTTGACCAAATATTTTAGGGATTATTTAAAAGAGAATGTGATTCTCTACACCTCTTAGAACACTACATCCGAATGAAATATATTCACAAGGTTTAAACATTGGATGTTTAGCCTAAACATTAAGAAACACAAAATCTCTATAAATTTGGTAGAACATGTCATGCATCAATGACATAAGGACCTCTTATGGAAGCTTTGAATGGCATGTTGCTCATAATTAATGAACCTACAAATTACTTGGAAGTAATATATGATATTTATTTCAAGAAATGACTTGAAGCTATGAACTTCATGTATTAACCAAGTTTGGAACTTGGTTGATCCACCTGAAGGGATAAAATACAATTGATCTAAGTGAGTTTTAAAGAGAAAAACTAACATGAAAGACAAAATACAAATATACAATACAAGCTTTAAAGAGTAGTAATATCCGATTTTGATAGTATAATTAACATATTTGATTTCATAAAAAATATTGATAAATCTTGTATTTATAAAAGGTTAGTGGGAGTGGTATTGTTTTTCTAATATTATATATAGATGACATATTATTGTTAAGAAACAACATATCTTTACTTTAATCAATAAAGTTTTGGTTGTCCAAGAATTTTCCCATAAAAAAATTAGGAGAAAACAACCTATATATTGGATATAGAGATCTATAGAGAAACAACCTATATTTAAAAGGTTACCTAGATTGCCTTAATCTATGCATATAGACTAAATGTTAAAATAACTTAGCATGAAAGAATCTAATATTGGATTCATATCTATTTTGCATGGAACACCTCCCTTCAAAGACATGTGTTCTAACACATAGATTGAAAGACATATGAAGGAAATGGTATCTTATACTTGGCTATAAGATCTATCAATGAAGAAGATAAATTGAAAGTTTAAAATTGTTTGAATTAAGATTTTTTAATGAAATGTTGGAAAATAGTGAATACCGATCAATATATGTTTTATTCTAAATGGTAGTGCTCTGAGTTAGAAGAGTTCTAAATAAGAGAGCACAACTAATTCTATGACTAAATAAAAGTACACTTCAATGTTTGAGGGAGCAAAAAGGTTGTTTAGATCAAGAAATTCATCAATGAACTAGGTTAGTTCCTAGTATTATTGATCCAATGGCTTTTTATCGTGATAACAATGGAACAAATGCATGAGCAAAGGAACCAAGGTTTCATCAAAGATCCAAACAAGTAATTAAAAAATTTCATTTGATTTGATAAATAAATGAAATGAAAGATGTAAAGATAGAATGAGTACTTATCAAAGAGAATCTAGAAGATCCATTTACTAAGTCACTATCCATGTAAAAATGTTAATGCTACATGGAGTAATATGGTATTAGATGCATGAACGATTAGCTTTAGTGTAAGTGGGAGATTGTTAGTTTAATATGGCTTGTAGCCAATCAGTTAATTACATGTGGAATTATTATTTTCATATAAATACTTATTTATTATTAATAAAAACTTAATTTATCTTTAATATTCATATAATATTAGATTAATGAATCTAATATTTGATTTATGAATCTAGAGTAAAAATAAAGTCCATTGGATAAAAATGTTTTGTAAAGGAAATTATAAAGTCGGTATAATTATAGGATTCCTATTGCATCAAAGTATTGTTCATAAAATATTCTTGATCGATTCTCTCTTAAATACTGGATATTTATTAAAGTCATAAAGACTGATATATATTATGTTCTTTCTTTTATGAAAGAAAGCAATTGTTCTTATAAGTTAAGGTATAAATAATACATAGAACTAATATGCAGGTGCATGTCATAAAACATGTACACTAAACTGACCCGCACGAGAATTCTATATGGAGAAATCACTTATATCTATAGAAAGGCTCATGTGACGGTTGCGTAAGTGATTTTCAAACTTAAGAACACTAAATTATTTTATATAGAGAATATTATGCTTTGATCCTGTTATATGTTATCTTAATCGAGGTAACGAAGGGGTAAACATTGGGTGTAACATGAATTATATAAAGGTATTTGATTGATTAAGAGAGGATTCATCACCCTAAGTGAATTAGAGAAAATATTTCATATGTTCTCAAATAGTATTAAAATCTTTGGCCAAGATGGAATGAGATTTGAAGAATTTCAAATCTTATTCAAACAATTAATGACTATAATATAAAGAACAAATCTGATTTAACATGATAGATATACTTCATGTTTTATTGTTAAATTAGAATATTATTGAAGAAAAGATATTAATTATATCGACAAATCGATCACTAAAAAGTTAAGTCAAACCACTAACGACTTTTCTAATATTTGAGGGATCATGACACGTTGCTAGACGATGCACATGATCTTCAAATATAAATTAATCAATTGTTGAATTGATAATAAATTAAATTATTTAATTTATTTAATTCTAATTAATTAGAATTCTAATTTATATTTAGGCCAACATATTAGAAATCTAATGAGTCACACACATTATGGACTATTAGTTAGAAATTAAACTGAAATGATTTAATTAATTATAACTTGATTAAAATGTATGTTATAAGGACTAAGATATAATTAATATAAGGATTATAGTTGTAGACCTAGAAAAATCAAGTAAAGACTTGATTGAGTTCATTTTTAAAATTATCCTGAATTAATATATGAATATTATTCAAGGTGCAAATTGATATTTTGCTAATTTATAAGGATCTTTATATTTTCCTATAAATAGTAAATTATACCTTTTATTTTTGTGTAATTTTCTGTTAGACAGAAAAAAAATATGTAAGTTATATAATAGAGAGCTAACATTATAGACATAACAATTTCTCTCACCTAAATAGAGATTTGGTTAGTGTAGATTACCATTGGAGACCAAACAATTAGACAATTTGTGGTTTGGGACAACCTAACCTTTAAAGGATTATTCAAAATCGTAGAAGATCAAATCTTTAAGTTATAAATCCCTTGCCAACTCTAGATCTGTCTAAAGGGATACTATAGAATCCTGAATAATTTTGTCTTATTGTTTTCATTGCGTGTCTGATATTAGGGAACCCAACAACTTGTACACCATATTCGTAGATATATAACATTGGCACAAACACCACTATCAATGATTACATCACGAACTTTCCCATTTATACTACAACAAGTGAAAAAGATGCTATAATGAATCGAATCTTCACTCTCATCATGAATAATGCTCAAACTTCTCTAAATGATAAGTAATTCACCTTAATCAACATAAATCACTTCACCTTATTAGTCTGACTCATTCTATAAGTCCTCTTCACTAACTATCTTTTCCTTCATAATATTAACAATTTTACGGTTTGGACAATCAGAAGCAATATTTTCATACACTCTTGACACTTGAAACACTTGTTTGAATTAAAGTTTAAAGAACCCATTATTTTAGAACCAGCTCCTACACTTCCTTTCTTAGAAGCCTTAACAACATAAGGTTTTGCTGTCGAAGCTCTTTTGGAGAATGAAGTACTACCCCGGTTGGAAGAACCCTCCTTAGATGCTAATTTTTATCCAGTCTTTATAACCTTCTTTTACTGCTTTTCCACATTCAAAGCAAGTTTTCTCGCGTCATTGAATGTCCAATAAGGCTGCAACCAAATCACATTAGAAATTTCTTCAATTAACCCTCCCAAATATTGAGTTATTGTTTGCTCTTCAAGCTCAACAATATCACATTTTAGCATGGGTAATTCAAACACCATCATACACTACTCCACGATCAGAACTGATTGCCTTAGTTTATGAAACTTGAGAAAAGTCTCAATCTATAATGTTTTGGTAAAAATCTCATTTTAAGCTCCCTTTTCATCTTTTCCCAATACCTGATCTTGGTTTTGCCCTTACGAGCTCTTTGATTCTCCCACAACAAAGGTCACTCATATAAACAATTTTTTTTTTCACTTACCACTTTAAGCTTTCAAACTAAAGAAATATAGTTGCAAATAACACACCATTCTAAAGATACATATCAAATCACTACTTTAAAGATATAGAGTTAATTAAATAAGTTTATCTCTCACAAATGAAATATAAAACTTAATAGATGTTAGCTAACTAAGTCAAAAAACTTCAATTTAAAATTTTTCAAAACATCTCAAATTAGAATTATATACTTGTCACTTCTTTCTAAAATTAGAAAACACTAAAATAATATAAATAAAACCTAACAATTGAATTTACAAGGTGTTTGAGATTGTAATATCAATTATTTTTTAAAATGTTTTTCGCTCAGAAATATATCAAAATAATATATATTTTTAATTATTTTTTATATAACATATCAAAATGATCTGAAAATATTAAAAAATAATAATTTAAAATAAAAAATAAAAATTTTTATTTTTTTAAAAAAATTCTTTTAAAATACAAATCCAAATAGAAAGTCCGAATTCTAGATAAACAACCTCGAAAACATTCTGCTTTTGTAATGCTACCCAACTCAATTTGGATAAGTAGAGGACACTTCTGTGTCAGCCGGCAAGGTTCATGTACTTCAATCGCCTCGTATGATGTAATGCACTGATCACGTTTTGTTTGAATTTTCTCTAGTTTTTGGAGAATTGTTAGGTTTTCAGTTCCTTTTTCTTATGCGTTTTGATGATTTGGGTCTGTGTTCTCAGTGCCAAGTTCTCAGAGGCAGATGATAATGGCGAAAAACATATTATACCGTGTAGAGCTATATTAGGTAATGTTGAGAAAGTAGTAACAGGGTCTCAACATTATTATCCTTCTGGTATTGAGTTCTATACCGGTGCTGATGATCCCAAGAATCATCCCAAGTGTTATGTTGTTTGGTCGAGTGTTATGAACAGGCATATTATCCCTGAGTGTGTTGTGAGCTTCAAATCTTCTATTAACGTGCCAGTTAAATTCTGGTTCCTCGTTTTCGTAAGTATTTTTATTGATTGCCATTTTTCTTTTTAAGAAGGTCAAGTGAAAGGATCAACTTATACAAAGCATTCCCTCGAGAAGTTGTTTTCAAATTTGAGGAGTTGGCTTCCTCCTGAAAAATTTAGGGAAGTGGCCAAGCTACATGACTTGTATAGGGTAAGAAGGATAACACCTTTTATTGTATTATTTTTTAGTATTTCCTAAGTGTTGGAGGATAATTTTATACTGGTTTATTGTTTCCCAGGCTGCCTAGTTGACCAAAAATATTTTCCTGAGTGTTGCAGGGGATGTTGTTCTGCTATCTTCTAAATGGGAGATTTGTAGCTTGGAATTATGTTGTTCTGGGTTTTTTTAATTTTGGATAGATAAGTGCTACTTTCAGAAAGGCGTATCAAAATGATAGAGCCACCAGTGATGTCATTTCACAGGATTACCATAGTTTTAGTTATGAAAGATTATCAAGTGAAACTTCAAGAATTACTTGATAGTTTTTTTTTGTTTTTTTTTTTTGAAATATAGAGCAGCAACTTTTTTTAGATAAATGGTAAATATGCTTGCAATTTATTTTGGATTATTTCTATATATCACTGATTTTTTTGGTGGTCTCTGACAATTTCAAACCTAATGAATAATGTTTGTTTCAGAATGCCTTGATGAATCTCTCTGTTCTATATTGCGTTACAATTTTACTGAGGGCTTGGCGTGAGTTTGCATCAATTGCATGCATTATTACATGCGGGTGTTGTTTTGACATGGTGTTGGGCAAAATTTGATTAATAATTTCTAGTACAACTATGATGAACATGAATTTAAACATGACCACCCTTGTTTATATTTATTTGAGTTCTTTATTTTATTGAAAGAATATCTTCCACTTTGGAAATTCTATTAGTAATTATAAACTACCTTTTCCATTATCACTTGCATTTATGTGCTGGTGCTTTCAAGTTATGATATCTGGGAAGAAGTGAGATATGAATTACTGATTTTGTATTTGCCAGCGAATTACAGCTTGCTATTATTTTCTCTCAATGTATGAAGATTCAGTTGAACTGTGAATTTTATTTTGTGAGACTTTTGTTAAGAAGGATAGATGCTTTGAAGCAAAAGGCGATTCTGCAAGTGAGTTGAATGTTGTTAAATTATGTGGATGAGTGGGCTCTCTCATTGTTTAAAGATAATTTATCTGCGCTAAGAAATGTTGATTTTGGTTCTGTGATAGCCAGAAACTATATTGGGAGGTATTCATTTTAAGAGAGCAAGATTATCCATGATGCTGAAGATATATCCAGTGTTGTATTTGCTCGGCAAGTTAGCATAGGCCTAACGAGCTTTCTCAAACACGGTAAGGAGTTCTAGTTTTTTAATTGCTTCATGTTTGTATATTCTTGCTCCAGCTTATGAAGGAAATCTTGGATCGTGCATGGGGAGTTGAAATTTTGATAATAGTATACCTTGGAATCTAGAGATGTTTAAAGTTTCACCAGTTTGTATTTCAGGAATGGTATCAGAGGCGAATACAATGGGATGAACCATCAATTTTCTTTTTGTTGTGTTCAGATCATGAGAAAGGCAAGGATGGATTGTTCTGTTTTGCCTGTCTTTGCTTCATCGTAGCTCTGGTAGCTAGATTTCTGTTCCTTCAGAGCTGACTGTTGATAATGACTTCAACTGTATTTGGGGAAGTCATACTTTCAAGTTCGATACATGCTTCCTTTAATATATGAGCATTACTTCATTTTCTCCAAAGTTTGGCATATTGGAGAGTATGTTCAAAGTGGCACTTATCGTGGTTTATATGTTCTGGTCAGAGAGAAAAGTCACAGCAGGTTGCTGGGATGAGATGCTGCCTTCCACAATTAACTCGATTGAAGTGCTTCTTTCAGTTTTTTGTTTTATTAGGTAGCATTTAGGACTACAGGATATGATTCGCATAACCCAAATTTTGCATTTCTGAATTAACTGGAGGTAGCAAGGATTAGGTGTTGTCCCTAAGATTCAAGAGGAATTAACTGTTGTGTGTTGTGGTATCGTGTTTCCCTTCTATGAGATTTTATTTCTCAGCAACAATGCTTTTACAGGCTTCTTATATCCAGTTGCCTGTTACCCTTCTACTGAAACTAGGAGATTTGAAATGATTTCTGATCCATTTACCTGTGGTAGTCTTTGAGGAACTTTGGAAAACTTTGTTAGCATGAAACAGTAGACTTCAAAGTGTTATATATGCGGTGATGTGACTGCGTGATCTGTTTTTGAATAATCAATAAAATCTATTTTACTGTACATACAACTTCAACTCCATGATTTTGTTTTACAGGTTGCACTGCATTTTATATCTTTTATCACTGTTTCTTTCTCCGTACACGCCAGTTATTCATCTTAACATTGCAGGGTCTCAGTTGTGTACTAACGGATAGATTCCATCTTCCTTTGTATCTGTATTCTGTATTACCAATTTTCAGTAGTTGCATCGACTCTGCCTTGTATTGGGCGATTGCTGGTGTAGCTAGGTGTACTGGTGATAAATTACTTGAAATGGCAAAGCTTGGTGGTGTTGTTTTACAGGTTGCACTGCATTTTATATCTACCTATGCAGCATTTGCCTCTTTATGTGAGAAGAATGCTCTGGTTCTATCTTAGAGCCCGTTTGATATTGTGATAATTGTTGTTTTTTAAAGTACTTTTTATTGGGAAATGTATTAAAATAAAAAATTTCAATTTTTTTTAAAACCAGTTTTTAATTTGCGTGCAGATGCACTCCTTGATAGGAATACACTTGGTAGATGATGGACAAGCTTGTGCAGACGCTCTCCATGATAGGAATACACTTAGTAGATGATGGACAAGCTTGTGCAGACGCTCTCTTACAGACTAAAATAAAGGGAGCATCCCCTCTCTGGTTTCCCCCTTGATATCTTCTGCAGAAAACTGGATCTGCTCTTGCATTTGTTTATCTCATTGATTCAAAGATAGGGATAATGATGCTGGGTAGGAGGCGGCATGATAAGCATGCATCGAAATATTTTCATTTTACTCTCCCAGGACTTGATCCTCCTTCGTAATTGCCAATAAAGCTGTGCGGTGGGAATTCAAGTTTGACTCAATGCATATGCATCACAGCAATCAATTTTGGCTGATCCAGGAGCAGTTCTTGATATGCAGTGGCATGAAGAAGTTTCCAAGGCATTGCAGGGTTACGATGATAGAGGATACTGTTGACCCCCCTCCCTTCGTCATGTCCGGTGAGACATAATTTTTGTTGCTGCCCTGTAGCTGATTGAACTAGCAGGCATGCATCATCTGGTGTTTAAGGGCTAGTGGAGTTAATTGTCGGGGGTTTCACTGGCACGAAATTGGAGCGATGGAGTCCGAAAACACTCTTCCAATGTCCTCTTGGGAAACTTCTACTCCTTTTTATAATTTTCGTTAAGTTTTTCTTTTTTTATAACAACATTTTTGCAGAAAGTTGAAACATCTGGTTAGTTTATACAACATACAATAATTAATCACGGGAACTCTGCTCGATCGTACTTGGCCCCGATTCCACCTGCTCATCACCATACACGGGAAGCTTCCAGGAATGTTAGAACGATATACTGGAAAAATAAGTTCAGCCGTGGTCCACTGGCAAACGACTATTTATTGACGAGCAACACAGAGAATTTCTTAATGCAATCTGAACTTGCTCAAGACGGGCATAAGATATAAAGATCATGCAGACCCCTTGGAAGAGACACTCACATGTAGCTTGTTTATCTAAAGCACATGGTAGTTTTGGATTCTCATATACACACGTGGAATTAATAAAATAAAATTATTTAGCAGTTTTTAAGATCTCAATAGATAAATTTAGAATTATTTAGGAATTTATTACCTGATAGTTTGATTTTATTCAGCTTTAAATAATTCTTTAAGGGCTGGTAGTTGCAAACCATAAGTTGTTTAATTGTCGGCCTTATGGTAATCCACACGAGCCTAGACAACTAGTTTTCTATTTGTTACTTATATAATTTTTCTATCAAACATATAACAACAAAAAATTAAGAGGCATAATTTATTATTTATAAAGAAATCTAAGAAACCCTATAAATTAACAAAATATCAATTTGTCACTTGAAAAATATTTATATATTAATTCAAGAAAATTATAAAAATTAACCCAATCAAGTAATTATTTGATTTTTCTAAGTCTATAAATATAATCCTTGTATTAATTAGATTTTAGTCCTTAATTTCTAAAATATATTTTAATCAAGTGATACTTAATTAAATCATCAAAGTTTAATTTATGACTAATGGTTCTTAATGTATGTGACCTATTAGATTCCTAATACATTGGCTCAAATATAAATTATAATTATAATTTAATAAATTAATTTATTAGCAATTTAGCAATTGATTAATTTATATTTGAAGATTAGGTGTATCGTCTAATAATGTGTCATAATCCCCTAAATATTAGAAAAATTATTAGTGGTTTGACTTAACCTTTCAATGACCGGTTTCTCAGTGTAATTAATATATCCTTTTATCAATAATATTCCGATTTAACATTAAATTATGGAGTATGTTTGTTATGTTAAATCATGTTTGTTCTCTATATAATAGTTATTGATCGTTTGAATAAAATTTGAAACTCTTTTGAAATCTCATTTTATTTTGGCCAAGAATTTCTCAGTCAATACTATTTGAGAACAAATGGAGTACTTTTCCTAATTCACCTAGGGTGATGAATCCTCTATTGATCACTCAAGTGTCTTCATATAGTTCATGTTATACTTAATGTTTACCCTTTCGTTGCCTCGATTAAGATAACATGTAATATGATCAAAGCATAACATTCTCTTTATAAGATACCTTAGTGATCTTAAGTCTAAAAATTACTTACATAACCGTCACTTGAGTCTTTCCATAGACATATGTGATATCTCTATATGGAATTCTCATGCGGGTTAGTTTAGTGTAAATGTTTTATGACAAACACCTACATATTAATTTTAGGTATCTTTTATACCTCAATTTATAAGAACATCAACTTCATTTCATAAAAGAAAAAACATAATATGTATCAGTCTTTACTGCTCTAATAAATATCTAGTATTTAAGAGAACACCGATTAGGAACATTTGAGGAACAATTCTTTGATGAAATAGAAATTCTATAATTATAACAACTTTATAATTTCTTTTGTAAATCATTTTTGTTTTTTTGAACTCTATCAATATTCTAGATTCATAAATCACATATTGAATTTATTATTATTAAAATAAATATAAGTTTTATTAATAATAAATATATAGTTGTACCAATATAATAATACTACAAGGCATGTTCAATTCTTTGGAGTAACTAATCAATGAGAATACTCCATCCACTAAAAAAAATATCTTGCATATCTTGGTGAAACATGAGTGACGACAAAAAGGTATCAAACGTGTTGTACATGTGGAAACATTGTGCCATTTGTAAGTAGAATATTTGTGAGTAGTAGCTTTCTTGTGCCTCTCCCGCACATATCTTATCATCATGACTGAACGCCCCCCCACTCTGAGAAAGAGGCCTAGTGGAATGCCAGCAACGCAGTCCCATTATGATTACCAGAAGAAGAAGAAACAAAATGCATAGATTCAATTACAATCATGTCTCTGATTTTGGTTTTTTTATTGTTCTTGTCTCGCTGTCAAATAACAATCATGTCTCTGATTTTTTTTCCAATAATTTTTCAATTTAAAAGAGTAGCTAAGGGTACCTGCGACTTGTAAATCATAAATATTATTTATAGTTTTTTAAATTATATTATTTCTCTGAATATTTTGTACATTGTTTTATTCTTTTTAAATTTTGTACTGTGATGCAATCCTAGAAAACTCCTTTTCATTCTTTAGCTTTCGGGGATGAGGGAATATTGAGGACCTGGGAGCAGTCACGAGCACTGAGATCAAATCAGAGCCCCGGCACTGTCATCATTGCTTTCATTACCCCCACAGAAGTTGGAACATTTGTCTTTAATCCAACCTCCGCCCCTTGCGTTTGCCACTGCTAGGAGTGACGGTTGACTGTAAGTAATACTCGTCATGCATAGAAAACGATCTACCTAATAGAAGAGATTTGTTTTCATTTTAATGGTCGGGAAACATGTTCCAGGGGCACGTCCATACGGCCATGGAAAAGAAAAAATATTATCTCATATAATTTTACCCTTGAAATAGACTGTAAGTGTATTTTTGACTTTTTTTTCCACGCAAGTTGAAATATTGCCCAGGTATACAGGTATAGTGGCGCATTTGATTTGTCAAGAATAACAACAAATTCAAGATTTGACATTACATCAATCGATAACTACTTTCCTGATGAATCTTTATTTTCTGTCTCTACAATACCTTTGTTTGCTAATATTGTTAATTTTCTTGTTTCAGGATATCTGTCAGCTCATTGGAGTACCCAAGACAAAAGAAAGTTATTGAACGAAGTGAAAAACTTTTATTGGGATGACCCTTATTTATTCAAATATAGTCCTGATCAAATATTTTGAAGATGCATTCCTGACAATGAGGTAAGTAGTGTCAATAAATTTTGTCATTCTAAGGCATGTGGGGGCCCTTTCTCATCAAGAAAAACAACTAAAAAAATCTTACAAAGTGGATTTTACTGGTTCACCATGTTTAAGGACTCACATGTATTCTGTAAGACTTGTGAAAATTATCAAAAGTTGGGATCTATTTCAAAACGTCACATGATGCCTTTAAATTCTATTCCTGTCATTGAGATCTTTGACTGTTGGG
>Ga0325414_1000429_pt1 | contig 33785 bp, 23 predicted proteins | sample PopdelMetagenome_8_FD_206183 | JGI IMG/M metagenome (GOLD analysis project Ga0325414, IMG submission 206183) | Populus deltoides microbial communities from Bellville, Georgia, United States - Leaf-PdKOR-R3 | ecosystem: Host-associated > Plants > Phyllosphere > Phylloplane/Leaf | place: USA... | reverse complement strand
TATGAGACCGTTATAACCATATAGAAAACAAATCAAATAAGTTATTAAGACCAATTTTTAATCAACCTAATGCTAAAGAATAAAATTTTAATAAAATGAATTAAAAAAGTATAAAAAAATGACCTGAATCAATTAGGATTAATTTGTCAAATCAACGATCTAGGTCATGAGATCAGAAAAACCTTATGGAAAGCAAATAAAAAAAACAAAGCTCCACTTCCAACATATCTAATGTTGAAGGTTGAAATTATAAAAAAAAACTAAATTCATGAAACCAGTATATAACCTAACAAAAAGAAAAAAAAAAAAACTACAAAGCACAATTCAAAAAAAAAAAACTAATGTTAAGGAATGAAATTAAAAAAAAAATATATAAAGAAGATTGAGTTGTTGGAGGGTGAAATTGAGAAAACAATTCAATTAGAAAAGACTTAAAAAATAAATCGAGTTAACCTATTAAACTTGCAATCTGGATTATGAGATCGAGATAACCTCATAAAAAGTCAATTGAAATAAATTACGAAACCCAATTTTCAACTAACCTAGGTTGAATGATGAAATCGAAAAAAATCAATTAGAAAAAAGAGCAACTTAATAAAATGATTCGAGTCAATCCGAGCTAATCATGAGATTCATAGAAAAAAATTAAAAAGAAATTATAAAGCTCTACTTAATACAGATTTTATATTGAAGGTTGAAATTGAATAAAAATCAAATTTATGAGATTGATATATAACCTAATAGAAGAGAGGATCTAAAAAAATAATGAATCACAATTCCTAAAATAAAAAATAAAATTAAGAAGAAAACTAAAAGAGAAGAAAAGAAGATTTAATGGTACGAGAGTGAAATTAAAATTAAAAACTAAATTAAAAAAAAACCACAAAACACTATTATAATATATGATGAGAATGACTACAATAAATTAGTCGCACCCTTTAATTTCTTGTTTATTATTTATTATGAAAGTGTATGGTATGCCATGGACATTAGACAAGCTTCCAATAATACGGGGCAAATGTCTAGAAACTATTAAGGGCTATTATGAATTCTTTGAAAAATCCTCAACAATCGCCATGTATGAATTTTTTATTTTTTCAATGAATTTACATCTTTTATTAATAATTTTTTTTTAAATGTCAGCCTATATTTTGGCAGTAAAATAGCTACATTTAATGTTATTTAAGATGGAACTGCATATCATCTTCTGCGCCCCACCAACCATTTATTTGAATATCAATTTCTAAAAATCCTTTGAGTTTTTTTATTTATTTATTAATATGGATGTCCAGACCAGCTTGCGTGTACCTCGATTAATCCCACGGATCCTGAAATTAATGACAATATAAACTTCTAGTGGCCATCATATTAGCAACCACAATGCTCGAACCTAAAACTATAAGGAGAGCAAATTTTTTAATTCCAAACTCTTACCACCGAACCACCTACTAGATAATTGCCAACAAGACATTAATGAACATGATTTCAGAGACAAAAATAAAATAAATTGTGATGGCTTAATTTAACAAATTTCCGAGAGCAATCGAGATCTAGTTTACAAATTGTATCATAAAAAAAGTAAAGTCAATGTAGGTTTTTTTTTTTTTTTTAAGAAAGCAATGCAATCTTAAAAGTTGAAATATGATAATATTTCTAATCCAAAAAATAAAAACAACACCGCTTGGGGTGTTGTTTGTAAGTGTACTCGTTTTTGCTTTTTGGTTTTTTTAAAAGAATATTTACCTTAAAAAATCATATATAATTTTAATTTACAGATATTAAAAATAAAAAATATATTTTAATATATTTTTTAATAAAAATCTTTTTTAAAAAATACCGTATACAACGATAACAAACATGCATGGTACACAACACGCTGTTGCACTATCATGGAATGGTGGGGGAAGGCAACAAGTACGCATTAATGTCATTTAGGATTGATTAAATAAAATACTCAAATCACTTGGTGAATAAGGTCAACTTACTAATAAGGGGTCAACTATTTTTTTTTTATTAAAAATAATATTTTTTTGGTTTTTTTTTTTAATTTCTTGATGTTATTTTAATTAGGTTTTCATCATTTTAACTAAATTGGTAAAATCTTAATCGGTTCAACCAGATTTTACTGGGTTAATATCTTATTTAATTTAACTAAAAACTCAACTTGAGTTAAACTTTTAACATATAAACTAGTTTAATAATTATGACTAATATTTTTTTTTAAATATAGTATATAATTATATAATGGCAGGGTAAGATTTACAACTATCAATGTAACTTCTACAAAGAATAAACCAAATATTTTATAGCGCGCAAACAAAAAAAAACTTATATAATGATAGTGTTTTTAAAGAAGTAAGAAAAATATAAGATTTGTGTTATTGACTTGACTGGATTCAATAAACTCGGTTAATTTAATAATATGATTAAAAAAACAATAACAATAGATAAATCAAACAAAACAAATTAGCAAGAATTAATTATAAATAATGAGCCACTAATATCATACTTGGAAGGAGAAGAAAGAAAGTCTACCGTTACTCTGCTATGAACAACGTTCCACTATAAGAAAGAGCTCATCAATATGATTTTAACGCTAATGAGAAAGACTTCAAACCAAATAAAATATCATGAAATGAGCATTTCATGCTTATATTTAATCACTTAATTTAACTTAATTCATTTTTTTTAAAATCTAAATTTGACAAAGAACAAAAAATAAAAAGATTTGAGATAACTCGGGTCATTTTGAAAATTAGCAAAAAACCCTATAGAAAGCAGAAAAAAAATAATGGAGCCTAATTTCTAATAATATAATTGCTAAAGGATGAAATTGAAAAAACATAAGTTTATAAAAAGAAAATAAAAAACCAAGCAAACCTGAACGAATCTTCTAAACCTGAGTTAAAACCCAAAATTCATAACTCGTGAAATCTTAGACTAGACTCAGTCAAGAAACTCAATCTCCAACCAATTTAATGTTCAATGTTGAAATCGAAAAAAAAATATTAATTTAATTTTTTTTCCAAAGTAAAAAAGAAATAGCAAAAAAATAAATAAATAAGAATCAAATCTGATAGGAAAAAAAAACCAAAGGAGGATGGAATCATAAAAAAATTCAATTTAAAAAATTATGTCCAATAAAATAAATAGTAATAAAAAAATAAGGACTAAATCTGACAGATAAAAAAATTAAAGGAGGATGACATTGAATTTTTTTTTCAATTTTATAAATTGTTTCAAATAAAATAAATAATAATCAAAATAACATGGAACAAATATGAAGGAAAAATAAATTGAAGGGTTGTTTTAAAAATTTTAAAATTCATGCATGGAAATCGAGAAGGAGAGAGAAAAGTGGAAGAAAAAAAAAAAGACCATCGGATTAGCATAGCTACTCCACCACTGTCATGCCTTGGCTCAAAAGGAAGATCTCGGCGCGATGCTTCCATGCCATAGCAGAAGCTAGCATTTGACTGTCAGGAGATGTCTCACACACTTCTTAAAAAATATAGACGTCTTCTATAGGTTGACACGTGTATTGCACATGTCTATATATTTTTATTTTTAAATAATATTTTATATTCATTAAAGTATTAAATTGTCACTCAATCAAAGTGATTATAACTTAAAAACTATGATGACAATACAAAAAAACTCATAAATGTTAGTTTAATTTTTTTTTGCTTCAAGGATATTTTAGTCGTTTCAGTATACTTTAAAATATAAAAGGACTAACTTATTCTTCATCAATCTAATAATAACTATATTATCCCAATAGTCAGTCCATCAAATTTTCTTGAGAAAAGTAAAATGATGATTATATTATTTCAATAAACAATAAATCTAAATATGAATCATCAATGTTTTTCCAATACCAATTATCTTTTGTCAATGCTGACACCAAAACCCTGTAGCATTCATATTAACAGCAGAATTATATGCTGTCAACCAATAATTTTGCAAAAACAAATAGGATATTTCTTGTTTTAAATTCAACACCTTGGTAAGTTGTTGCTTGGCTCATCTGCTTATGTGTCAACAAGGAAATTGCTCACTCGATTCACACACTAAAAAAAAACCCCACAAGTACAGCTAGCTAAAGACTTTATAACTAACTACAAGCCTCCATATTTCAACTCGAGCAATGTAAAACTCATTCATGGCTTCCACAATGGAGCAATCTCCATACACAAACTTTCAACGACGAGAGGAACCTGAGTTCAATTTAAGAGAATGGGAATTCAGGGCTCAAATCAGCCGCGAAAACACGAGATCAAGAAGGTTTTCAGGTTCAAATATCAGAAGTTTTAGAGAAGATGCAAGGTCTTTTAGATCAAACATTACTATTTCTAGCACTGCCTCATCTCCTGGCTACTCCATAAGAGGTAGTAATCTTGAGTCTTGTCCTTTTCTTTTGCTACTGTTCTTTTGATGCAAGGCTTTATTTTCTTGTTTGTGACTATCAATTGTCTAATCCATCTTATCTTAACATTTTCAGAAGAGATTGACCCCTCAACATACTCATTCACCACAGCTCTTAAAGGTACTTATTGACTATGCAAATAGTCAAGCACGTCATTATCTGACAGCTCAAGTTCTTACGCTTATAATATTTGTATTATGCGTCGAGATTAGTTATTTTAAGTGATTATATTTGTTCTTATTTTTTTCCTGCAGCATTGCAAGCAAGGTCAGGATATTATAACAGTTGGGAATGCTCATCACCAGATGGATTTGCTTTACATTCCAAATGGAATGAAGCAGAGAAATATATATGCAACCCGCTTTCAGGAGAGGTACCGATGGAGTGTTTATCAGCTAAAACACTAAGTGGAAGATCATTTCGAAACTTAACAAACAGAATCACAATGTCTGCACCTCTTGTTTACTCTAATCATTCGCGGCAAATCCAGACAAAGACTACTACTTCTATTGCTACACATGACGATATTGTCAATCATTTTCCAATTAAAGGTTGTAATTGGATTACTTGTTGCTGTTATTTTTATGCAGATGAGACAAAAAGAGCTTGTTTTTGAATTGGTTCAGGATATTTTTTTGGTTGCAGAAGATAAGATGGAGGGCATGCTGAACACTAGAGATGTCGGGACTCAAAGCACTCCTCCTGACGTCAGTTCATCAAGTAGTCCTAGTCCAGCTTCAACGCCTTCGATTATAGAGAGAAAGAGATGTGAAGTAGAAGGTGGAGACACACCTAATTGTAATTCAAAGCTGAAAGCTCAAGCACAGGTATGTTCTGCAAATATTCTCAACCCAATACGCTCATTTATATTTACTCGTTCGAAGTTGAAAGCTAAACCAGAGACATGTTTTTCTTGTCAAGTCAGTTTGTCTCCTTTGCTTTTCTGAATAGTAAGTTTTCGTTGCTCCTTTTCACTTCATTAAATGCAATTTCCCACTTCCACAGCGTTGAGATTTTTGTATGAGCAGGGCTATACAAGATTCTTTGTATGACATTTCGAATGTATTTCCCACTTTCCCTTCAAGTTTATGGGCATGGTTTTTTTTTAAAATTATACGGGACTCGAACCTGACATTTGTTAAACCTTAAAGGTAATCTAACTCGTTGATTGTACATTAGAGTTTATTTCATTTTACTCCTAGGCACTCCTTTCAGGACCCATTTCATAATAAATATACACAATACTATGAAACCATGCTAATGAGACTGAAGCAATGCGTGTAGCCTTGTGGTTCCCTCAACCTTTATTGCAGATTGTTCTTGTATTAGAAAGAGTAGGTAAGGTGCAAACTATTGATTTTCTCGTGATTCTAGTCGCTGCTTGGCAATGCATTGCCATCACGCATCTGTTTTTTCTTTTTCTTTTTTTTTGGGAATTGGTCATGTATTTACTGATATATGTGTGTGTATCACCGTGAGCCCTTCCATGGTGGGGAACTAGCAATTAGGTGAAATGGTCCCTTATTTAATGGGGTGTGGTCACTAAGAAGAGGTGTCCTAAGTGCAGGCAGTATGCTACAAAAATACTAGAAAATGTTTTGCACCAATTGCATGTTTCAGAGAACAAATGACTGATCTTAGCCCTACCATTGTGGGGGACTAACAATAATACGTGGTAATTGGTCCCTCTAACAATGATGGGTGCTTGCCCTAATTGTATACCAAGATGCCCCAGGTAGCTAGCATTCCAGCACATAAGGTTGCGTTTATCTATGATTCTCGGAAACATTTTTCCTGTCAAAAGAAAAGGTCTTTCCTCTTTTTTCAGCTTCATGGCTACTTTTTTTTTTTAAAAAAAAAACCTCGAGGAGTAAAAACAGGAAGAAAGTTAAAGCCCTTTAGGATGTTCAATACTATTGTCATCAGAGATTACTGACATAATATTTTCCGTCCGTAATTCCATTGCTAATTGACAATTTTCTGATAGTGAATCCTCAACTGTGTTCTTTATTCAAACTTGCATGAACTCCTCTTTTGTTCTTTAGTTCTTCTCTTCTCTTTGTTTTATGTGGTGGCACTGAAGATGCTTTCAATTCCTTGATCTCCTTTTTGTTTCTTTTGCTTTAGATTCTTTGGGGTCATCATTGAAAGTAGCATTTCACTGCCTCTCACAGTTCCTTTTCTTCTTTTTGGACAAAACAGCCATGTGTTTCAGGGCTGAATCACAGAATAGTGGTATCACTGGATACGAAAATACTCCTTCATCAAGCTATTATCATTCACAGTATTGGAGCCACACATCATTATTAGATCTTGACATTACACTGATGTGGCAAACTTGTACAAGCAAGTTTGGTTAATGTGACACTGACCCCTCTATAATCTTTTGTTTGGGCACTGTGGTGTGGTACACTGTGACTTGAATGGTCTGGTAAAACGATGACTAATGCAGTAATACTCTTCAGGTGTTCAAATGTTCGAACCACTTTGACCGTGTGCTATCTGATATACTATTGAGATCTTGACTGGAGTTTGCCTGCCACCATATTTTACTAGTATACTAGCAGAAGCTAGCCTAATTTCCATGGAAGCACAAAACCCCATAGAAACATTAAAGACACTACGGAAGAGACCTAAGGTGCAAACCGTGACAACCTTGTTTTGCCCTACTTGAACATGCTTAATTTGCTCTAGGTTGACGATCTTGGGTTTGGATTTTTAGGTATGCACACCACAGTTGGGCTTATCTAAGCTTTTTTACTCAAACCAAAACTAGGAAAAGAAAAACATGGAATGGATTGGAAGTTTTATTCCATAGTAAAGCCCTTCCTTTTCTTTTTTGGACAATTCAGTGGTTAATTGTTAGTGCTATGAAAGCAGAGACTAGGGTTTAATACCCATCAAGACAGTAGATTCACCTGACCACCACCACAACAAAGATGAGAGGTTAACATGTCTGCCTTTATACATGGGGTTTGGACAATTTGCTTAGAATTATTGCACTTGCCACTTTCTTATATGGTACTACCCTGTAATGTTATTCGGTGTTATAGCATGATATTGTCAAATCACAACAATAACGGTTATAAAACGTCGTATAACTAACGGTAATGGGTGTTATTGAGTGTAATATTACAAATAACGGGTCAATAATGACCCATAACAACACACTTCTAAAATTGAGTTTTCATTTTTTTTTTTATATTTCAATTTCATTTTTCATATTTCGGATGTGGGCAGATACAAATCATTAACTTGAACACTCTTTCCTCTTATGTTTCTTTTTGTTTCCTCTCATCTCTTTCGTAATGCATTCATTTTATTTTCCTGTTTTAACTTTTCAGGTCATCTTCTAATAAATGACTGGTGCATTATATGATGAATATATGGTACATGCAGGTTCAGGTAAAGGAAACAAGAGGGAAAGAAGAAAGCACAGAAAATGAGAGCACTAGAGAGGAAAGTCAGAGCAGAAAGGATGAGAAAATGTGGATGTGCAGCATCAGCAAGCAAGGTGGATGCTTATCATGGATGAGAAAAAGGCAGAGGGAGAGACACAAACCAAGAAACAGCAACATTTTCTCTTTTAACGTGAAGGGTGCTGCTAAAAAGGAGAGCTAGAGATGGTAAGAGAATATACACTGGAGCCAGGGGATTTCTTTGAAGAGGTCTTGTCTATGGGGGAGGGGGGCTTAACTGAGGGCAACCATGAATGGACAGAAATGAAAGACAGTGTCTTATGTTGGTTGCCTTTTTTCCTTGGGTTTTTGTTGCAGGTAGTGATGCTGTGTTTGATTCCTTAGCTCTGAAAATGGCTGACAGCTTTTGGGGTCACGTGCACTCCTTTGTTTATTGCTTCAGAATGGATAGATTCTTCTTTCTCTCCCATGTAAAATTCACCAACAAATAATTAATGGGAAGGATTTAGAGTTCTTTTTTTTAATTAATGGGAAGGATTTTAGAGCTCTTTTTTTTTTAAAAAAAAACTAATTCATGCGAAAAAGATATTTATCAAATAAATAGACTCAAAAAATATTTAGAAAAAGAATACATCTCCTGGATTGTGCTGCTAGCAACATGTAAAATCAAGATGTTGAAAACAATACAATTTATAAGTCACAATATTTTTTTTAAAATATTTTCAATAAACCATGCATGTTGTTGAAAATATTAAAAAATGATTATGCAGTTGAAAATAGAGGAACAAAGTAACCTTAAAAAAATTGAAGTGGTTACACTAGCTATTCAAACAGTGCAACTTTTATATTTCAAAAGAAAATTTAGGTTGTGTTGTTTCTATTAACATGGATATTCGAGTCAGCTTATGCATATCTCGACTAATCCCACGACCATATAAATCTCCAATGGTTATTATATTAGCAACCACAAAGCTTGAGAACCTGAGACCATAGAAAGAGCAAATCTTTTAATCTTAAACTCTTATCATTGAACCACCTCCTAAATGAATATTTCTCAAAATATATTTGAGGCTATGTTAGTTTGCTAAATGTTAGTTTCAAGAAAAAAAAAAAAAGCTTCGAATTTTACATATATGATGATTGATGAAGAAACGTTGAGAAACAACAAAGAAAGAATGAGATGCTTGGACTTATCATTTAAGATCTATTTAATCTGTTTGTTAGTGAGTAAATATTGTTTAAAAATATATTAAAATAATTTTTTTTAAAATTTATTTTTTTAATATTAGTAAATCAAAATAATTTTAAAACACAAAAAATAATTTTTATTTTTTAAAACTAAAAAATTTCAATTTTTTTTTTAAAAACGGTTAGACCACAATACCAATAAAGTTTGTGTTTGTAGTTTTCACTCATTCCATGTCTACAGGGAGGAATCTAGACTTGATAAATTAGGAGGGTCAAATCTTATAATGTTTTTTTTTGGGTGCTATTGCGTTAAAGTGCCTGGAAAGTTTTACAAGTGCAGGGGGGATATTGAAAAGTTTTCAAACTTTGGGGGGCCACGGCCACCCCTAAATTCATCCTTGCATGTCTAGTTTTGATTGAAATCATACAACTATGCTCCAAATGCAACTCAATAATTTAGTTTTTAAATCCGATGCAAACTAAATCAACTCTGAGTTGATTTTTTTTTTGTTGCTTTTACGTACACCTGCCAGACCAGACCAAACTGGATTTAATAAATAGAAAGTTTCCTAAGTGTTTGACTTCTTAGATTTTATATTAGTAATTAAAATCAATGAAGAAATCTTTAACTCAAGGAAATTGTGCTCTTACACTCTCTGGTCTCTTGTAAAATCCATGTCTGACATGCTCATAAACCAGTGGCAGACCGTTAAGATCATTATGTGTGAAAATGTATCATGTTCAGAAAACTGAGAATTACATTGCAATCTGCTGATAAGAGAACTCTAGGAGCTGAGGGAGCAATGCAGCTAGGCAGCTAGAATTTAGTAATCTCTTTGCATTGAATGTAGTGGTATCTTATGGTGAAAATCCTGTTGGGTTTGTGCATTGCTTAAAGAACAGATTCATGATAATCAAATTACTTCTCCGGCTTTCCATTGGGATTATATGTAGCATGCATAAGTTTCTCCGAGATTCAAAAAAAGGTGATAAACTAAAGCTAAACATCTTTATACAAATTTTTCACGAGGGAGCATATGTAAATGAAGAAAAGACCAAACAGATAGCAGAGCTAGATGATACCACGAAGCACTTCATGAAGGTGATGCATCGGCATTTAAGTTGGAAATAAGTCGAACTTCGTATAGGTTGTTTTCCCCTATCCCTGCAAACGATTATTAATTAGCATGACCTCCATAATTCATTACATAGATGGATTCCGAGCTGTTGCAGGCCTTTTAAGGTTTTTCAAAAGCATATATTTGAACCACAGCATTAAAGGCAGATCTTACCGATCTCAGCTGTGATATCTGGTCCAAAGAATGAAGTAAATTTTCCCTGAAATCATTATTTGAGCTTAAGGAATCAGCAAGCAATTATTTTTTACCCCTTTCTTGAAATTAATGATATAAATGGAACTACAAGGTGGAAGGCTCTAAATGAACTAATAATTCCAGACCCAGACAACCAAGAACTCTTCCACAAGCTCAAAATTTGATAAACACCAAAATGCTAACTTCTAGCCAAGCTTGCACAATTTTTACCTGTCTTTTTTCAAAGTCCGATAACTGCAAAGATTTTGCCTCGAAGATCAGGACAAGACAGTATTTACCATCCTCTGTGACCTGAAACAAGGTAATGATATGATACCAGTCAACGAAGACACTCATTTAGAGATCAGAACCACATTTTAGGAAGCAAGGCTAGGTTCAAATGGTTTCAAGCCATAGAAGCTCTCTAAAATCTTTTGAGTTGCAGAATCAGTCAGAGAGAAGGGGAACAAAAAGGTTATTTAGAAAGAAGCTTGTAATGAGATGCTTCCATTATCAGAAAAAAAAAACCCTAGCAGCTTCATGAAACAGATATTAAAATTTTAGAGTTCTAAGCAATTCAACATTTATTGACTAATAAATGATGCTTGCTTGTGAGCAATCGAAAGTCTTCTAGTGAACTAGCACATAAGTTGCATTCCAATAATATGATCGAAGAAGTTGCAGCCAAAGACACTGTCAATCAGAAGGTTGGATAATCAGTATGTTTTGTTTTTAGAATTTAATATGTATTGAAAGAACATACTTCTTCACGAATCATCTGCAGAATAGGTGCATTCCGCCTTGGAATTCCTCCACCCTGAAATGCAAGGAAGAATACATGAGAATAAAGCTACAAGAACAAGAATTATATGAATTATCTCCTATTTAAATAAATGCACCACTACATAAAATGCCAGGTCATGTACAGAATTTATAATCTCAAATGTAAAAGTAGTGATTTTTCTATTCTTAGATAAGTACTTAGTTTCACTTTGTCATCACTAACAATCAACCAAACAGATTCAAGCAATAGTAGGTCAAGTGACCAGAAACTATCCCTGACATGATGTACTGGGACCAATATCAAAGTTCACACACTACATGGCATTCTGAAAAGGCTACTCAGTTTGAAATGACTGATACCCTCCAAAAAAGAAGTAAAAAATCTGGAAATAATCGGTTCCAGATCTTTGTCCACAATTAGAAGGAAATTCTCTTCCCTAAGATGAAGTTTTAGGAATGTTCTCGACTGCGAATGCCAGGAAGAGATTTTTCAATTGTGTTTTATCAACATCAGATGCACATTTCTTTTTTCTATAATTTTACACGAGCAGAATTAGAAATGATGTGTGATCAGTTGAATCTAAGATAACTTATTGCCTTCAATATACACTGGCATATTGAAACATGAGAAAGTTTGTAGGCAGGAACTTTAAAACAAAAGCTGATCGTCTTTCATGATATAACAGATGATCCAGAGCATGCTCCTCGTACTATTAAATATTAGTTATTAAATAGCATACCAGACCATACTGGAAAATTCGTTTCAATGCCTCATCCAAATGCTGCTCATCTCCATAACGATATCTTATAACATCATTCCTGACCTGATTAAATAGATAAAGAAGTAATTCCAGATGTTATACTATATTCAAAATGTCAAAAGAGTATACTCTGTTGTCTACTTGTGAAAGCATTATCATAATATAGACTGCATGTGGTAAAGTTTTCTGCAGCCAGCACAAGAACAGGCTGTTTTATGAAAGAGAAAACAAATGCAATAAGGTTCACATTGTTGCATAAAACAGCTATTCAACACAATATCCTAACAGGTAGAAGCTTCACGATGAAGTTATATTATCCAACAATATATTACAAGTCTGAAAGGGATGCCATGTTAAATCTTTAACTCACTAGAGCATAACATTTTAGTCACCAACGATGCACATTAATCTTGAAATTTAGAGATGGTAAAATAATAGCAAGGAAGGAGTAAGAAGCTGGGCCTAGGTGGTAAAGACAAATGTAAGTTTACGAGTCTTTCTTGTTTCACCAATTTGCTTTTCATTTAATACTTCGAAATTGCTCCAGAAATGAGCAAAGGTCGTCCCGACTTACCTTGACCAAAGATCAGGTTGAATGGAATTGCGATTTGTCAATAATGTCAAACACGACTCAAAACAAAGATACCATGGTGGAACAAGCGACTAATCGACCAAAAAAGATTTGCTGAAGAAAGCAAATATCACCCTAGTATGAAAAGACTAAGTCTGGATGAGATGTCCAATCATACTATCAGATTCCCTTAGGTAAGTCCCTTAAGTTAGGAGTTTAATCAGAAGAAGTATTAGAATAAATAAAAATAGGATCTAATTGATGTTGCTTGCTGACATTGTGTCCGATGGTGAAAATACCTGTTTAAGGATTGGAGTGGCACATTTTTCTCTTAAAATCTCAGCATCTGAATAAGTCAAGCAAGGCACTGGCTTCAGTTCTGCATACTGCACAGAAGTCAAAAGGAAAACGGCATTACTTCACTGCCAATACCACTTAAATAAACCAGATATGTCACAGAAATTTTAGCATTCCATTACGGTTCTAAAGCCATCCTTTGAAAGAAAATATATAAAGAACCATATGTAACCAGACACACAAGGGCAGATATCAACTTAAGAAACAGGTTACCCAAAACGAACTATAACAGATATGTTTCAAGCAGTGTGAATTACTGTTTATACTTGCTACCTCAATCTCTGAATGATATCCGATAAGAAAATTAAGAACCAAAATATTTTATAACATAATTGTCATAAAATCCCAGTGATGCAGAAAAAAAAACTTTTACCTTGAGAGCCATACCAATTATTGCAAGAGGAAAGCCATATGTTAGCATTATTGCTGACCATTCAGATCCAGGAAGGATGTTAAAATATGCCCCAAAACCGTACCTGCGGATCACACAGTATCTGTGATCAGCAGTCACTTAAGATTATTTAGGTATGATCAAAGGGAAAGAAACTCACGACAGGAGCGAAATCCCTAAACCCAGTCCAATGACACCAAATGAGACCTGCAAACAATAGAAAACACCATAATTTCATTCATCAGAACATACAGATGATGACACCAGGTTTACTAAAACTTTGTGCAGTAAGCAGGCTTGCATCAAGTCTTAGCCAAAGCAGGTTCAGAGAAGTGACAAGACTGAAGAAGATGAGGGAACTGTTTGGCTATTGGTTATCACTGTAAATTTGCCCACAAAACTATATAATGCATCCCATTAACTTGAAACCATTGAAGACAGTTTCATCACTTATTCAAACAACTAGGAACAGCACAAGTGACAAAAGAAGTCAGTGCGTTAGTATCCAAGAATCTAACCCAAAAGCTAACCAATGCTTATCCTTACAAATGTGGCATTACCCAAAACCCCTCTTCACCTATTAACAAGACTACATTTTACATCCTTGACAGCTACAACAAATGAGATTAGCCCAACAGCCCTAGCACATAGGGTAACAAACAACAAAGTACACCAGTTGGAATAAGAATTAGTCAACAAGCACCTAACCAATTAATCATGACTCGATAATTGCAAACTTTAAACCCAACATCATGCCTCGAAAACATCATTTTTTTCAGCATTTTATTTTCTCATACAATTTTCAAAGGAACAGGTTGAATTTTGGTAATCCCATTACTTTAAATTCATAAAATTGTCAAGCCTCGATAAAAAAAATTACCGACAACAAGAACAACTTCTAATCCATAAACACCTAAACTAATCCTTTGACAGCCAATATATTCGCTTAGTGAATCAAAAACAAATTAATCATCATCACAAACAACAGTAAAGACCTCAACTTTAGAAACAATTGACACAAACGTGAAACGGGTCTATTTCATTTAAATTGTTACAACAAAATTTAATGAAGAAAAATCAATTCCATACAAAAAAAAAAAAAAGCAAGAAGGGAAACACCTTAGCAAGAGAGAACTCATCATCAGTAACAATCGTTTTGGAACCAGTAGTAGAAGAAGCAGCCCGACTCGAATCAGCAGCTTTGGTTAAGAACACGAGCTTAACTTTGTGGTTTTGTTTAGGACTCAGTTTTGATGGTGACAAAGAATGTACAGAGAGAAAGCAGCGACCTTTGTGCTTGTTAGTACAGAACCTTCCAAATTGTACATCATAGTGGAAAATGGTGGTTCTTGCTGTTGCAGAAGCTGATAATATTATTGCTTTCATTGGGTAGTGGTTGATTGATTGATTGATTTTTAGAGTTTGGTTCTAACTCTAAAAATTTGCAGACTTTTTTCTTCTGTTTCTTTCTTTGAGTATGAATTATGTTATGTATCTGGTTTTGGAGAGAATAAGAATGAGAGGTTACAGTTTGATGATCCAAAAACTAGTTTCAACCGCCAAAAAATTATTGTTACGTGGCACCATTCATTTTCTCTATTTCTTCTTCTTTTTTTAATTCTTATGTTATTGAATAATATATATATATATATATATATATATATATATATATATATATATATATATATTACAAAAAAAATATTTGCATTATTTAAATTTTTAATAATTACTATATTGAAAAAGACATACTTTTTCTCCAAGTGTTGAAAGCTTTACCTCATACTATTATATAGATATTTAGATAATATCAATAATTGTTTCAATAAAAACATTTACCAACAAGAAGCATCATGTAAATTTCCATTCCCTTCCAAGTTCCAGCCAAGAATTTGTTGAATACATAATTTTATCGATGCTGCTCATTGACGAATCTTTCTTAGGACAACTGCTGAAACCTAAAGACTGAAGTAAGCCGTAAACAACATTTGAAGAACAGTTGATACATATACTTTTTGCAGTAAACAATAAGAAGACAGAAATGGAGTGCAGAGACATTTGCAGCTCTAAGCCAAGTTAGGAATCAAGGTCGATTCTCCTGCAAGCTAGTAGTCCTTGTTTGCAACAAGTAAACGAAAACATATTGCACAACCTCACAACTTGGATTTCACTTTCTTAACGAGCTCTCTTCTGAGGATTTTTCCTGAAGTTGATTTAGGTACACTATTGATGAAAGTCACCTTCCGCAATCTTTTGAAAGGTGCAACCTGCAAAACAGAGAAAAGAATTGATGGTGAACTGAAGGAAATGTCGGCATTGGTGAGCTTATCACAGGAAAAAAAAAAAGTGTACATATATTTTTAAGCATTTCAACTTCATAAAAGGAACTTGATAGCAAATTACAGCAAAAACTTATTCAAACATCACAAGCAAATTAAAGAAAGAAGCCGTAATTTTTTTAACAATGAGGAACAGAGCTGCTGGGCTGATCATTATAGAGCACTCAGCACAACTTCGTCAACTAGATGGCATGAATTTATTTTAGAAAATAGAATTCAACAGTTATGATAGTGATAATACTACATTGCTATGCTACATGTGCTACCCAATCTTCGATTGTTGTACAGAACAGGTTCACCCAAGTTTTCTGCAGTCATCTAATGTTAATCCAATGCAACACCTTCAGAATTCATGGTTACCAAAAAGATGGTAGAAGAAGAAAATGAGTCAAACATAACTGTATTCTACTAAATGAACTATGATTCTCAAGAGAGCATAACATTTTCCATTATATGCCACTTACCTGATCAGAAATAAATTTCTGAATATCTTCTTCTGTCAGTGCGCTGTTGGGTGAGCGCACAACATATGCAACTGGGACCTCACCAGCTTCAGCGTCAGGATATCTACAGCGAGTAATACAACTAATCAACTGTACGAATATTAGATATACATTAACATGGAAGTAGTTTTTTACGAGCTCATTGATGTCAGTGGTACAAATGCATGGGTTCAACTTACGGGGTGACAACAGCATCCATAATTTCAGGATGAGAAACTAGCAGCCCTTCTAGCTCAGCGGGTGCCACCTAGTGAAAATCAATGGAGACAAAAGGAAAACAGAATTCAGTAGCTATTGAATAGCCAAAGTGCAGGAGCTGTGTTGCAATGTATTTCTACAGGCAAAAAACAAATTTACAAATATTTATGAATTTTCTTTGCTAGATATTACCTGAAAACCTTTGTACTTGATGAGCTCTTTAATCCGATCAACAACAAAAAGTTGTCCATCATCATCAAAATATCCAAGATCTCCAGTATGTACCCAACCCTTTTTATCTATGGTATCTTTTGTGGCTTGCGGATTATTGAAATAACCTGCCAGTGGATTGCACAACATGGTGGATTTAGTTAAATGGATATTTGAAATATGATTCCAGCAAGAAAATCTGATTGTAATCCACAGTTGCATCAAGCTGACCAATCATGCACACAGGAAGTTAGTCATTTAAATTACCTAGTTAGGCCACAAACATTTTGTTTTTGTACTACCATCAAAATTCTAGGAGCCATTTGTGCAAGAACTGAAAGTTTCTAAACGATGCAGGCCAATAAGCATCTTACCTCTCATCATATTGGGTCCTCTAACCCATATTTCCCCTAACTGATTAGGAGGGAGAGGCTTTGCAGTTTCCACACTGACTATCTGTGCCTCAATTCCTGCATTTAGTATTCCAGCAGAACCAGAATGTCGAACACCTATTCTCGAATCCTCCAATGAAACAATGCCACAAGTTTCAGTCATGCCAAAGCCCTGAAACCACAGAGAGCATCTTGATTCAGAAAGAAGAAGATCTTTTTTTATTATTATTATTTGAGAAATCAAAAGGAAATGATTATTTGTGCATAAACGAGAAAATCAAAACATTTCATATTTTCTCAAACTTGAATTATGATTTTTCTTAGGAACTAAAATCAGCCATATCAACTACCTGAATAATTGTAGTATCCGGCAAATTCTTGGCGCATTCCTTCATCAAATCTTTTCCCAGAGGAGCAGCGCCTGAACCAATATTTCTCAATGACGAAAGGTCATACTTCTTAACCAAATTCTGTTTAGACAAAGCAAGTATTACTGGGGGCACAACCCACATATGGGTCACTCTGTACTTCTCAATAGTCCTCAAAACCGTCTCAAATTCAAACTTCCCCATTGACACTACAGCATTTCCCATTTGTAGCTGTGAGTAAGTAATCACAGCCAAGCCAAACACATGAAACATGGGCAAGAAACAAAGGAACACATTGTGTATCTCACCTGCCATTACTTGATCCATACTGACCATTAAAGATGCAGCAATGAAATTCCCATGAGTCAAGATCACTCCTTTACTAACCCCTGTAGTACCTGACGAATACAAAAGCGTAGCTATTTCACTTTGCTTCACATCACTCACAGGAAACTCAGAGTTAGACCCTCCTAACTCAACCAAAGAATGGAAACTTCTGATTCTTGAACCTGACTTCAATGGCAAAGACACCTCTTTTGGTCCTAGAAAGACAGCAGGCAAATTGAAGCCTTTGACTGTGTCCCATAATTCAGGGACTGTGATAACCAACTTGGGATTAGAATCTTTAATCTGTTTTGAAAGCTCTGAGGTTGTATAAAGAGGATTCGCAGTTGTTGCAACAGCACCAATGGAAGTGATGGCCAAGAAACAGGTAGGGAATTGGTATGAATTGGGAGCAAAGATAAGAACAACATCATTTTTAGAGATGCCCAGATTGAGTAATCCATGAGCGAACTTGATAACAATGGATTTGAGCTCTGAAAAAGATAAGGTTATTGACAAATCTGCATCAATAAGAGCTGGTTTATGAGGATAAGAATTGGAGTTTCTGAAAAGAAATGAGACCAAAGAAAGATTAGAATCCTTAGGAAGGACAAGTGTTGGTCTTAATGACCTGTATATACCATCACGGCCATAACCAGATTTCTCCATGTAGCAGGTATAAAAGTTCTTTCTCTAGGTGATAACTCAAACAGAAAATCTCCCACCTGGATTGAATCCAGTGGAGTGATTGAAGCTGGCGTGTGGCCAGCTAAGCTAAGAGAAGGAGGAAGAAGAGTACCAGAGTGGTTAGAGAAAATATAGGAAGAAGAAGAAGAAGAAGAAGAGTACTATAGCTGGATTAATTACTGCATTCATTCATTTTTGTCCAAACCCTATTCGTTACAAATGATTGTATTTATAAGAGCAAATAATGGAACAACAGAATAATGACTCAATATTCTTCTCCAGTAAAAGTTGTTAAAGTCTATTATTGAAACGGTGCGCATAACTGATGGAGATAGCCCTTGCCCTCGGACTAGGATTCGAGTTGCAGCCTGCTACCCCCTTCCGACCAATCTTCGATCCAAGATTGCTAAATCAGTGTTTCCCATTTTGCTTCCCACGCCCCTCTTCAACTGAGAGACATGGAAGACAGGATGGATTGTCGTTGATGGCGGGAGATTCAATTTGTAGCAACTTCTTCAATCTTCTCAATTATTGCATATGGACCATAAGACTTATAGCCGTTGGCTTGTGTTGTGGTACTGATTTCTGCTTGTAGGGTTGTAGCTTTAAATACACTAAGTCTCCCACATCGAAAACCTTGTCACTTCTCTTCTTGTTTGCTAATTGCTTCATTATATGTTGCGCATTGATCAAGTTCTGTCTGATTATTTGTAGAATCTATTTCTTTTTATTGATGTAACTATCTACTGCTTCCAGCGGAGAATCTTAAGGGAAATAAGGAATGTGAATAGGTGGGGCAAAACCATGTAGGACTTCGTAAAGAATAAGCTTAGTGGTTGTGTGACCATTCATTTAGAGGCAGCCACTTACACCATTATGAAGGAGCATCTCCTATCATGCATCCGAGATGGTTCTCCAAACATTTCTTAGCTATCTCGGTTAGCCCATTTGATTATGGATGATAAGCAGTAGTGTAATGTAGATTGACTCCTTGTAAATTGAACAGTTACTTTCAAAACTAACTTAAAAAAATCGAGTCTCGGTCACTAACTATGGTGGCAGGGAGACCATGAAGTTTGTAAATTGAATCCATAAAGACTTAGCTACTGAAATGGCAGTATAGGGGTGTGAAAGTGCCATAAAATGCATATATTTTCTAAATTTATCCACCACTACAAACATAACTTCTTTACCTTTAGATTTAGGTAGACATGTTATGAAATCCATGTTGATGTCTATATATAAAGGGTGCCTCTGGAATATGCAAAGGTTGTAGTGACCCTGGGTAAGCCACATTCTTAGACTTGTACCTCTAGCAGGTAAGGCACTCCCACATAAATTGCTTGACTTGTTTTTGTTGTTTCTTCAAGTAGAATACATTACCGATCTTCTTTGTTGTGACTAAAAACCTTGAGGAACCCCCCAAGACAGTGTTCTGATAAATGACTATTAACTTATTTTGCAATACATGATCATTCCTTGACTTCACTTATAGTGGAGATGAGTACCAAGATCTTTCATTAAGTCCTGGATAATGGATTTCACCTTGGTGTCCCTTTCCTATGAGTTTTTTTTTTTTCCTGAAAGTAAGCTAATGGAAACTGTAGATAAAGCTAGTGCATTGAGTTCACTGCTAGATACTCTAGAGAGGGCATCGATTTCTATGTTTTCCTTCCTCTTTCTGAATCCAATCTCGTAATCGAACCCTAGCAATTTAGTCAGCCATAAATGTTAGGATGAAGAGGTTATCTTCTGATTCATCGGGTATTCAAGACTGACATGATTAGTTCTGATTTTGAAAGGTCTTCCCCACAGGTAGTGTTTTCATTTGGTTATTACTTGTAAAATAGCCAACATCTCTCTCTCATAATTAGACAAAACTCGTTGCCCCTCTCATAGTTAGACAAAACTTGTTGCCTGAGGCCTAAAGCTTTGCTGATGTGAGCTATAGGATATCTCTTTTACATCAACACAACACCAATTCCAGACCTTAATGCATTAGTCTTTATAGGAATGGTTTACTCAAATTAGTTAAGGCTAGGACTAAAGGGTTGACCATTGCCTCCTTAAGTAATTCAAATGTAGTAATGGCTTCCTGATCCCAATTAAACACATGCTTCTTGAGGAGTTTAGTTAGAGGTCTACAAGTAGTTCTATAATTCATCACAAACCTTTTTGTAATAGCTATGAGTCTCAGAGATCCTTGCAGCTGTTTGATGTTATAATTCATCACATGAAATTATATAATTTGTAATAGCTACGAGTCTCAGACACCCTAATAATAAATTATATAAGTTCATGTGAGAAGATAAAAAACATCATCATTACAATATTTCAATAAACAATGCCTTAAAGTTTACATATATAAAGTGTTTTTACAAGTGGTATTAGTTTTGGTTAATTTTATTCCATATTCTTGCAGTAAAACTGCGAAAATGGTGTCTGTTCTCATCCCTTCCCCGAACATGTTTCCTGAATCATTTAAAAAAAAATTAAAATGGTTAAAAAAAAACTCACTTGCCATTTTAGAGGAACAAGAATTATTGATTTGCCAGTTCGATAGAAGATTTAAAATGTAGCCTTTGTCAAGGGACAAATAAAATTCGGCAGCTGCAAGATCGATGCCATATCTTGCTAGCGATGCTGCCAAAGTCTTCTGCCACCGGCCTCCTCTTATCTTTCTTTTCGTTTTCTTTTGGCAAAATAACTCCAGAATAGAATCTTTTTTCTATTTTTAAATCTAAGTTGTGTTTGTTGTAGCAATCTACAGCAGGAAAAATGGATTATATATATATATATATATATATATATATATATATATATATGATAGTTTTATGTCTTTTTCTAGCATTTCCAGTGAAATATATTTCTTCTTTAACTTACAAATTTCTTTCTCGTATTATGGTTAAATTTTTGTAAAACTATAGTAGAAAGGTTATCTTCACGTTATCATTCCACAAATTCGTCGTCATTAACAAGGAATTGTTTAAATCATAGTTTTTTTTTAAAAAAACATCATTTTAATAAAAAAATAAAAAAATTAATAAGTTATAACCGGATTTTTAATTGGATCAACCGAGTCATACTAAATTTTTTCTCTTTTTATTTTTTTTGAAACCTAGCTCAGTTCTAATACCGATCTATATGTAAAAATTTGTTGTTCTAATACATAAGGAAATGGATCAAAAAGTAAAATAAGCATGTAAAAATTAGCACGTAAATAAAGCCCAGGAAACGAATCGAAAAGTAAAAAAAACATGTAAAAATTAGCACGTAAAAAAAACCCAAATAAATTACAAAATTTAGATAATTTACCAAGCTCAATAATTATCAATGTCAACTTCAAAAGATTGTCTTGGTGGTACTCAGAGATAATATATTTTTTTTTATTTAACTAAATTCATATTTTGAAAACGATATTTCAAAAAAAATATTGAATTCCTTTAAATATTTCAAGAAGACGTGAGAATGATGTGCTGTTAAAATTAGTTACTAATGAGATTTAATTTTTATTATGTGAAAATTGATTAAAAATATTATTTATGATCGAATAAAAAAACCAGCATGAGTGCAAGTTTTATCGTAGACGTGATCTCCGTGAACCACATTTTGTGGGTCCATGAAAATCCATGGTGGGGCAAATCCAATACCACAAATATGGTGGGAATTTCCATAATCCACACGTGGCAGCATTTAAATGGGCCAACAAAGATAAGAAAAGGATAACTAGATTGCGGCTGATCCCTAACAGCTATTTCACTTCCAAGATTCTTGCAATAAGAACATTAATGCAAGTACCAGGAAAGTGCATCCTTAACTGCTCTCTGCGACACTTCTTATTAGTTCCAAGTTTCTGTGGCTTCACGGCAAAGTTTGTCGTTCTTGGCAGTTGGCGGTGCATTAACTGCCATCCTTTTATGGTACTCCTCCATTCCTTTACCCTCCTTTTTTCTGGTTTGGCTATCTTGCTTCTGTGATCATTTTCTTTCTCTCTGAACTATAAAGTTTTTTAATAAACGATTGCTATTCACTTCAATGAACTGGGAAGTAAGCGAGAAAAAGGAGGGAAATTCCTTCTCCTTTCTCTTCGTTCAATTGATTAATGTTGCACTGTGAAGTTCTTGTTCAAAACAAGAGATTTTGTGTTTTTGGTGAATACCATAATGCCAGTTCACACACTTCTTCAATTTTAGTTCAGGCTTGGCATATCCAAACCTGTACTAGTCATGAATTGGTGTGTTTGGGTTCTTCCAAATGAAGTTGGCTTCCTTAAACTGAGCAGGTGCTGGGGTAGATTGTAGCACAGAGGGACTTCCAAGAACACATTTTTTGACATCAAACTTGAATTTATTGCATTAGACACCTAACTTTATCATTTCAGTGGTTACTGTGCAAACAAAGCACTATAGAGTGTGTTGAACGCTAGTTGTGGCTTAAAAACATCATTTATAAGCATACGAGATAGCTTCTTAATTATCTAGAAGATATTTTTAAGAGAGCAATTTTTGTCAATTTTCACTTGGGAATAGCAATGTTTTCCATAACAAAAACTCCCCCAAAATATTTATAATCTGAGTGATTATGTTGTTTGAAATTTCTTCTCTCAAAGTAGTGAAATAAAATCTTTACCGTGCAATAGGTCTGTCGGATCGGATTCTTGTCCCTTTGGATTGACTAGCTGATGTGAAGAGTAGCATTTCTGCTGTATTTATGTATTTTCTTGAAACTGAAAATGATATTGATTGTAGCTGTTTAGAACAGAGTTCTAAGTACAATCGTAATTCGACAGACAGTTTTTTTTCTTCTCCCTTCCAGAGTTCTAGTTGCTGATATCATTTTGTTCGGTTGATTTTGCAGGTTTACATGGCTGTAGTTCCAATATGCTACAAAATCCCCTGTAAAGATCATACTCTCTCAACTCGAAATTCAGCAAGGCAACACGAGAGAGGTCTTCTTTGTGCCTGTTTTGCTATTGCACACGGGGGCAGTTACCTCTCAATTTCAAGTGATGTGCAGAGGAATTGGCCAGTAATATATACAACTGCTGATGTTCTGGTGAAAGTTAAGACTAGAGGTAGGACGAATGCTTCAAAAGGAACGATTCTTAACCAGGGTCTCTTGAAATTTCAGAGCGTGAGGGACGTACCCCACCTGCATAAAATCCACAGAACAAGTAGAGAAAATCTCTCTGTGGCGTGCTGTGCATCGAAGTCTGGTACAAATGAGAAGCAACTGAGATTATTAGATTCTTACTTTGGAAAACTCCAAGATAATGTAAGTGAGCCCTCTGCAGATTCTTGTAACGAGAGGACAGATTTTTTGGATACAAGAGTGCAAATCAATGTGAAGGAGGAGCTGGAATATCTAAATGCTTATCTTGACAAGCTTGATAAAGGTAAGTTATCATGTCCCCAATATTTATATTAGTAGATTTTGATTGCTAGTGACTCCTGGACTAGGACATTTGTGTGCACATAAATGCAAGTAATGTAAGGGTTATAGTATCAGTATCACAAACTACAAAATCTGGCTACTCGAAAACCATGAATCTCCTTTTACATGAGAGTAATGGCTGTGCAGCTGCAGCCCTTACAGTATTCTATGATAATTACAGAAAAACGCTAGAAGAGGATCTCACCTGTAGTCCAGTCCAGTCACGACAACTTGCTTATTGGGAGAGGATTTTGAGAATTTAGATTAGAAAAGAATAACAGATTTAGCAGTTCAGGTTCACGACAAATATCGATTTGTCAATGCATCGAAGGCAAAAAATTTACCAATAAGCAGCCTGCTGAAACATGTAAACTTTCCAGTCTCTTATTTTCCACCCCAGAATTAGTTGAAAGAGTTTTTAATCATTCCAAGCTCAAATAGTTTTTTTTGTTGTTCCTGCTCTTTTACTTTAGTTTTCAGGCAGCTCAGTAATTTTCAAGCTCTACCCTTCACTGTGTCCATTTTTCCAACACACCTTAATTAACCACATTCTGCACCATTGAGGAGCAACAGCAGAAGCCAACTTCCTTGTTGTCGATTTACTTTTCTAAGAAACAGAATTAGCTAGTGTGATATACACTATTTTTTATGCTGTCTTTATTCAGGCTATACTTGCAGATTCATGTAGTGGATAACATTTCATATCATTCATATTAAAACTTATCAGCACTATTTAGTTCTTTTAGCTCGGGGTGATTTTATCACCTTTTCCTCGATTATGCTTTCCTGCTGAAAAAAATTGATTAAATTTTTCTGCGTGCCTCCAGATGCAAACTTAGAGAATAATGTATCATCAACTTTCAATGATGAAGCTACGGAGGAAAATCCAATAGTAAAACCAATATCAGTCAGTAAAGAATCTAGAAGAGATAATGAAGAGAGACTGAGAAGTTTCAGGAAACTGAGAAATCAGTATATTGAAAGTGGTTCGAGGAGGTCTGAAGCTTTAGAGCAAAATTATGAAACCTCTTATTTCTACTTAATGTAAGTCATATCCTGTCTTGATGAAGTCCTAGTTCCATCGCAGGATGTCATGTTGTCTTCTTTTCTTCTAGAATAGTTTCATAGTTGCTATTTCATGGCATTCTAGATAATATTGCTGCCTATCCATATTTGAATGCAGAGGTACACTGGCTTCCATAAATATTGCCGTTTTTCTGTTCGAAATTGCTAGTCCGGTGAGGAATTCCGAATTTGCGCTCTTTTCACTCCCTCTGTTATATGGCGCAAAGATAAATGATTTGATCCTAGTTGGAGAATGGTGGAGGCTTGTGACACCAATGTTTCTGGTACAAGATTGACAAATGGGTTCGTGTTCCCATTCTATTACTGTTTTCCATCTCTCTTGATTAACAAGGCAAATGTTGGAACTTGAAAGTAGCAACAATCACCTTGTTCATTACAAGAGGCAATTTTATCCATAGCAACTTGGATCCATTTCAAGTCTGCATTTGTCATTTTAAAACGTTATTATCCGTACCTGAGATAAATTGCTGTCGTAAATGTTGTAATTAATGAAGTAAACTCATAATACTTAGCATGCAGGAAACAGTTTATCAGTTCGACTTTTTGCAAGACTGATGCATTGTTACTTTGACATTGCAAAATGTAGTCTCTAATACTTCATGGTATATGCAGCACTCTGGAGCTTTTCATGTGGTTCTTGGATCTTGGTCACTGCTTACCTTTGGGCCTGAAGTTTGCCGAGGTTATGGTTCCTTCACATTTTTCTTGATATACGTGCTTGGAGGAATTTCAGGAAACTTGACAAGCTTTCTCCACACACCAGAGCCAACTGTTGGTGGCACAGTAAGCATCATTTCACCTCCTCTTTTTTGCTTCCCTTATTTCCTTATTTCTTTACATACTTGTCAGTAAGTAATTTGTTTTCCAGGCCCAGATGTTTCAAAGATATGCCAGTAATATGTTGGCTATTTAAACTTTGATATTAATGCAGGGACCAGTATTTGCCATTATTGGAGCTTGGCTCATTTATCAGAATCAAAATAAAGATGTAATATCGAAGGATGATTTTGATCGTATGTTCCAGAAGGCAGTAATCACTACTGCTGTTAGCTTCATCTTGAGCCATTTTGGTCCAATCGATGACTGGTAAGATAACTGCTAATAATTCATAAAAGATACTTCCCTTGACCACATAATCATATAGATACAAGATTATTGGAACTTGAGAAGGATTGAATAGAAACATTATGGGAAGAACAGTAAGCATAAAATGGTTTTGCTGTACTCTGCTACATGGATAGTTAAGCCTTTTTACCCGCTACTTTCTGTAGGACACATTTGGGAGCAGTTTTGACAGGCATAGTTTATGGTTTTTTCACATGTGCAACTCTACAATTGGATGATGCGTCTTCAAGAAGTGGTCAAGATGAAGGCATTGCGCTTGTTAAAAGACATGCAGATCCTTGTAAATCACTCATTATATTCACCATCTTCATTCTCTTCTTAAGCTCTTTGCTTTTCTTTGTTGAACCTCCCCTAGAAACAGTAGTCCTTGAAGACTCCGTATAGTTGTGAAAACATAGGATTCAAAATCTCGCTTTTACTTTTCAAGACCAATATAGAAAGTCTCTGAGTGGTTTAGTTGGAAAAAGAATAGACAGATGTGTGCGTATATATAGAATAAAGTTCTGTAATAAACATCTTTTTTTTTCTGGCTGTGTAGGAGTTTTTCTGCTCTATTTCGAAGATAATGGAACCTGCTTCAATATATTGGAATTTCAAAATTCTGAAACCATATATCAAATGGGACTATGTGGTACTAAATTCCATATCACTTCTCTAATCAGTACCTCGTAGTCAGGTGGCCATTAACTGAAGTTTGTAGAAATTAACCATCTATGCGATTGTTCCTGCCTAGCTCACTAAACAAGCTAACCCTACAAAATTCACTACATTTGGCTTACCAGGATTTGAATTTTCGGTCAAAGCTTCACTGCATGCATCGCATTACTGCAGTTCGTAACTCAAATACTGTCAGTTCATATAGCAATACCTATGCTTAATTAAATCCCTGAGGTGCCCCATGCATCCTTTGTCACTGAGACCACTCAAAGGGAAAAAAACACTAGCCTTCTTGTTTTATTCTGTGAATTTGTAAAAGAAAGGGACAGTGAAAAATTATAATTCATTTTAAAAAAGAGCATGTTAGGACAGAAGAGTTGGCTTCAATCTTGGTCCCCTGTGACATGAGCTGCTGTCTACTGTGGCCTTGTGCATGTCGCAAACGTGTCACTTCTTTTTCTCTTGATTTCCTTTTGTAGTGGATTTTTATTTGATGTTCTTTTGAGGGTCAGTCAATGACAAGTGCCCTAGTACATTCTATCCCCTTCTAGTCCTATTACATCACCAGTAAATAAATCAATGCGAATCTCTTTAAAAAGTAGCTACTTCCAGAAGGAAGAAGATAGAGCTGGAACTAATCTTTGGAACCTCAACAAGCTCTTTGTGTTTGTTTATATGTATCCAAACAATCCCTATGTCCTCCCACGTTTAAGACCCTGCATCCTTCCGCAACACACACCAGCGAGGTCAGGTTCTCACGTTAAGGGCCACGTAAACCCTAACCGTTTTTTCACCAACATTAACAAAACCCCACAAGCCCTTCTCTTTCTGAGATTACTCTGAAGAGAGCGCGTTTTTGGATTTGAATAAAAGCTCGGATTTTGAGTGGTCTTGATGATGGCTGTTGGAAGGGATAGTAAAGATTTAATAGGTCCACTTTTAGCAGTGAACTTGGTATTTTATATCATTGTGCTTGGGCTAGCAGGTTGGTCAGTTGACAAATACATCAATGGTGAACAGAATCACCAACGTAAGTACTCTTGATCTTTAATCTGCAGTTCTTTTGCTCTTGAGATACCAATTAGTGCTAGCTTGGGCCTGACACTTTTATGCTATTTTCAGATTTGGGTGGCAATCCAGCAACAAGCTTCATGTTGATATATGCACTGCTAAGTGGGGTAATTGGTGCTAGTTCAATGCTTGTTGGGTTTGTCCATCTTCGTGCATGGAGAAATGATAGTTTAGCAAGTGCAAGTGCCATGGCAATCATTTCTTGGGCTATTACTGCCCTTGCTTTTGGGTATGTTCTCTCTGGCTAAAATTGAGCCTGAACATTGCACTTCTGAAGTACAATTGTATTTGCTTTGAAAAATAAAATCTCTCTGATTTCTTTTGCAAATCATCGAGACTTTGGCAGTGTTTAGGATGTTTGTGGCAAGGGGATTTCTTTTAACTCTACAAATACTTTGTTGGAGGCTTGGGATGGAGTTGGAGAACTTTTTGATGATGAATCCTGTATAAGTTACACTTACAGAAAGAAACTGTATATAGAATACATTTAGGAATCTGTATTTCACTTATTCTTTTGTTCTTAATTCGAGTAACATTGATCAAGTGAAATATGATTATACTCTCTATCTAATCTGGTTGAGTTTCTTGTTGTAGATTTGAATGCAAGCAAATTTTATTAGGAGGGCACAGAGAAAAAAGATTGGTAAGAACTCTAAAGCGGATAGTTTATATTAGCCATCTACTATCCTAAGGAAGTATTTTCTGAGATTTTGGCCAAGAGAAGAGCTAGAAAAGCTCTCCTATATTGCTACCTTATCACTACCTTAATAACTGGTAATGTGCATGCAGAAAACTTTGGAAGCACTGATTATAATATCACTCCTAAGTCAGTTCCTGTATGTGGTGCTTCTCCACGCTGGGGTTTTCAGGAGCAGATACGGACCTGGTTACCATAATTATGGCAGTGATTCTGTCGGCGACATCCCCGTGGGGCATGAGCCACATATGTCTAGCACCTGAGCATGAAAGTTCTGGCATGTCTCTGTTTATATGCATCGAACTTGCAGAACCTACGTTTCTTTACTACTACATGCTTGTGCTGAGCCATGTCCAAGACATTCAATTATGGTGTCAGAAGGAAATACAATCAAGAATCTGATATAGTATGGTTGCTCAAATAATACAAGAATTTTTTCTGCCAATTGGACCTTTTGATTTATTCATATACTTAGAGACAATCAGGCATCAGCTACTCAAAATATTGAAACATCATCAGATGTATAAAAAATCTCTGATGTACCTAAGAGATGTTATGAACTGCATATACTAAAAGTGACAGGTGAATGGTATACTTACAGCAGCAACACAGAATGTCCTATCACCAACTTCTGAAAGAATTGTCATGGCGAGGGACTTGGTTAACCCCTGGTCATAAGTAACAAGAAGATATGAAAACTAAGCATGGTGACAGTAGAATTTTGTGTTAAAGAGAAAATAGTTAATTGAGTTCATGATCATACCTGTTATATGAGGAGGCTCATTTTCGCCGGGATGCAGAATCTGGCCTGTAGAAGATGGTAGAGAAAATAGAGAGAAAAATAATCAGATGCTTTATTCTGGGGCACTTCGCTTGATCATAAATGTTCACTGGGAAGACTTGTTTAATTAAGACATCCTTTGATGCCCTATAAACGACTACCAAAACATTAAAGAATATAATGGTTAGGTTAATTTGTCGAAAACAGAAAGTACTGCTGGATGATTTTATATAGTTAAAAGATTTCATGTACAAGGAATCTCCAAATTGTAACACTTGTTTAATTATATTTGCCTGTAAAGTTTGACCTCTTTCATTTTGGCTTCTGATATCTCTGCGATATAATATTTGAGCAATGATATAAATGACAAGGAAAGTAAGTTGTAGCTTATGCTTTGGAGATTTAGAACCTTATAAACATTAGTTAGGAGCAATTTATAACTTGGTATAAGAACTCAGAATGCTAGTTAGGAAGCAAGTATCTGAGGAAGGCTACCTACTCCTACATCCAAGTCCTTATTCCCCAGATATTCTCATCATAATGAACCCATTAATTATTTGACCCTAATTTACACGAACCAGTTTTATGAGCAAAAGATTGCAAAGTGCTTATTTGTCTTTTAATATTTTCATCTGGTACTCTTTTTTTTTTTTTTTTGTAAGAAAGATATCATAAGCCCGTTTGCGCGCACCACACTAAATCTCCTCTCCCCAAACAAGGCTGTCAATAACATGGCATGCCCGTGGCCATCAATATTAATGTGCAGAGGGAATCGAGGGATTCGAACTAAAAACCATAGAAAGAGCATACCTCTTGGCCCTAGCTCTTCAATAACTCAGCCACCCATTCATGGTTTTTTCATCTGGTACCGGTATAGAACATTCAATGCCTAAAAGTCTATATCCCGGCCTATAAAGTTGCATCCTTGGAAGAGAAAGCCACTAATCATGCAGAGTTGGAATGATAAATTCCAATCCAAAAACTTGAAGCTATAATATATTGAAGAACTATCTTAACTCAGAAAATTAAATTGTTAGGTGAGGTTTTAAAAGTGACTTTATAGTACTCTGTAACGTATAGGAATAGAAAATGAGTTGCAGAGAAAAAATATGAATATTGGAATGAAGTGAAGAGCAAGAAGCTAGGTTTACAGGCGAAGCCATGCTACTGCATCTCCTGGTCACTAGGACTCAATCCCAAATTCCGACTTTGAAAAGATAGTTTGTCTCAATGTATATATTGTCTCCTTGAGCTGTAAAGGGTATTCTGAGTTGCATAAACAATAAAAAGACAATTCCTCAAAATATAAACTCCTTCAGCTTAATGATAAAAGCACAAGAATTTCCTATACATGAACTTATTCTGACAGGAATAAGATTAGAGAAGTAACATTACATGAACTTATCCTTAACAGGAAATACGTACTATATTGCTAATTAGGCACTGTTTTCTTTTCATATATATTATGAATTGGTTTGTATATATTAATAATACATTTCCGATAATGCTTCAGGTTCCGAATTTCCTATATTGTTCTGCACTTGCATGCCTGGCTGCCTCCCACCGTCAACATCGTACATACACCTCAAATAGGCTCAGTTACCGAGCAACAATTCTGCTTCATCAATTTTCTCCCGCGCGTCAGAAAGATGAGTTTCTTGTTGGCATGTTCTGGTATAAGCTCTCATCAAACTTATTCCTTTTAGTTGTTCCTGTTTTTTGTTGTGTTTTAATTTCTAAATTTAATTTATAATTAGCAGCTTCGTGGAAATTCTCTGTTTTTTGCTTGCATGTTGTTTCCGGACAATAATTCCTTTTCTATTTCTATTAATACTTGCTCCTCGTATTTTATAAAAAATAAAAAATTCACCTTATTTGCGTCACCCTCTAATATTTTTCAGGGGACAATAACTCAAAGAAACCAGAAACTCCTCCCACACAAATAGTTGAATCCCGTCCTGCAGCTGCCAAGGGAGCGGCCAGAGATGCAACTTCAAGCAAAGAGACATTCCACGTCATGCCTGAGAGGACTGGTATTAGTAGCCAAAGAGAGATCGATCATGATGCTGCCGCTGCAGCGTCGGGACAGATGTACGAGTCTTTTTTAATGCACCGTGCACATGCAATATCGAAAGATCCTACAATCTCAGCGAGGGGTCGCTCTTTTCAGCTTGTAGAAAAGAGATAAAACCCTCGGTTTTTTAGCTTCATACTGATTGATTATTACCATGCAATTCTCTTCCTTATTATGTCGATGTTGAATTGTTGTGCGCGCGTTTAGAATCACTAGAGAGATGATAAGAAGGGATGGAGTCAGGTTGATAGCGCCGAAAGCTAGGTTGAAGATTTCATCATTACAAAGACAGTATTCAATTAATAGTTATCACTTACCAGTCACCAGAATGCTTGAAATCCATGGCCCTGACATGAAAATTGAACAGCTCTTCCTGTAAGTAATGTGGCAAAGTCGAATACCATCCCAATCACCAGGAAGTAATACAGACAATTATCCTACGTTAATGTTCTCTGCGTTGTTCTTGCATTGTCTAGTTCAGACTTTTAGACACAATCATGTCATATCTATTTAGAATCACCAGTGTGCCATTCCACAATGGCCAGGGTATGGCGACCTCCACTAGCAACAAGTTTAGCAATCCAGCGTCCCGCATCTCCACTGTCAGTAAGATTTTTAGGAGGTGGGATGTCTATTGGCACTTCCATTGGTTGGCCTGTAGTCACCTTCCTCCCATATCCAAGTCGTCCATGGTCACCTCGACCAAACTGCCAGAAAAACCGGTAAGTATACATTACTGGTCAATATTAAAACAAAAGTCATTCGCTAAGAATGTGGTTGAAATGCAAGTATCTATACCTATGTAAGTTTTTTTAAGCGTTCATGGAGGCAATTATATTAAGAGGCAGTGACATAATAAATATACATGGATGCGGGATATAGGAATCAACCTCTATGATTCTCCCAGTGAAAGGTGACTACAAGGAGGAATAAAAACTGCACTCCAACCATATATCATGCCATTGGAATAGAAAGAGCTCATTATACTTACTGTATACATTCGTCCATCACGTGTCAATGCAACTGAATGAGTCCCGCCACAAGATACCTGGATCACCGATAAATCAGTTCATTCTTGAACCAAGTGAGGATATTAGACTGCTTAGCCATAGCATGCTAAAAAATAGTAACCGATTCAGATTTATCTCTTTTAGAATCAATTCCAATAATGAGAATTGTCATGACAATATGGGCTGCAAATGTTGGGCATCACTAGAAATTAAATTAAAAAACACAAGACTAGTAAGTCATCATCAAACAGTTCTCATAGCTCCTACATCTCCTTGCAAGGGTTGATTGAAAACCTGTTGCCGTACTTGATTAAGTGCTCTTAATTATAGTATTACTATTAACAATATACTAAGATGGCTGCAAATACGCACCCAAAACTCCAGTGAAAATGGGCCCCACAAATGAGTGAGCATGTAATCCAGTCATTTACTTTGTAGAAATGGTTCCACCATTTCAAGTCCAGGTTTAGTTTCAAGTCTAAGCAAAATTTACCAAACGCTCGCAATCCTCAAAAAGACAAACATCTTTTAATATACTATGGGCACAAGCGATGATCTTTATCAACCGATATAAATGAGCATTTTCGTACATATATGCATTATCCTGTGGAATTTGTTATTTTACAATCCTCTAATACACCAAGACAAACAAAAGAAAGCCAAATAATTTGTAATATATCCAAAGTGCAATTAAGAACTTCCAAGAGTACCCAAAAGCATATGGCACAATGTTGATAATACCTGAACAATGTCCTCCCCTACTAAAAGATTAACCCTTTGGGGAACCATTTTACTGCTCTTGTCATTATCTCCAAAACCCAACCTTCCATGTTCACCTCTTCCCCAGCCATACACCTGCAAAAGAAGGCACAGGTATTATGCAAGAAGTTAGTTTCATATCAAATAGTAAAGACAAAGAAAACCAGATTAGGTATATGCTACGCAGCAAGTAAAACCTGATTCTCCTTGAAAACAAAATTACAAGGAAGCTAGATTTATTCACAGAGCATATTATTAATGGAGACAGTTCCCCGACTAAGAGGGAGGGTATGTCTGTGATTTCGAATAAGAAAAATCCAATTCAAGCATCGTGAAAAAATCTGAGAGAAGAAGGGGGAATAAGGCTTCAAAGCCAACAGCTAAAAGCAAAACTTTAACCTAAAATACAACCTTTTCAAGAAAAATAAGTGTGAATTTTAAGATCCCAAGCTAGGAAAGTTCTGCCACATAAAATTCTAGTACAGTTGAATAACAAAAATGATACAAACAAATGAATAAAACAATAAACTCAAGATGTAAAAAATAAAATAGAACAAACTTCTCGCTATTTGCAGTTGTGCACTAGAACAAGTCATAAAAATGACAAGCATGTAGTCAACTTATGAAACTTTTAGATTCAAAGAGCATATTTACCTCCCCGTCATCAGTCAATGCAGTAGAATGCCATCCACCAGCAGCAATATCAACCTAGACATACACTCAGGTTATTGTAGATATGAAAATGAAATTAAGCACAAAATGTCTAAAGTTTTAACAATAAAGAAAACTCATTCTATATCACCAACATTAACAATCAAAATCTAGAGTGTAAGCCTTCATTAGAAGTTAACAAGTTGTTGGACAT
>Ga0325414_1000425_pt1 | contig 33854 bp, 29 predicted proteins | sample PopdelMetagenome_8_FD_206183 | JGI IMG/M metagenome (GOLD analysis project Ga0325414, IMG submission 206183) | Populus deltoides microbial communities from Bellville, Georgia, United States - Leaf-PdKOR-R3 | ecosystem: Host-associated > Plants > Phyllosphere > Phylloplane/Leaf | place: USA... | reverse complement strand
ATTTCAATTTCACAAGGTTATAATACAAATAAATCAGATTTATAATATTAAAAACCAGAAGCAACAATTTTTCTAAACAGGCACGAGTTACATATCAATAGTGTTGTGCATTTGTGTACAAAAATTGGGAAAGTAGAGCACGAAAGCAAAAAAAAAAATCCAAAATAATAATAAAAATTGAATATGCAAGAATGCCCTCATTTTAAGGAGTGTCCGGAAACTAGAGGACAGCACCAAGGTCCCATCCTTGTCACCATTCTTACAGTACAAAAGGACAAGAAGGTTATTACCGTAAATCAGCTTACGGCGCCATTTTGTCCGGCAACACGGACCAGTTCCAAAGATCCTCTGTTTCACGGACCCTCATAGCTTTTTCTTGATAAGCCATTTTATTCAACTATTTTAATTACTTTTTTATAGCTTGGCTAAGAGTTATTTATTTAAATATTAATTAGTGAATTTATTAAAATTATAATTCTTGCATCGTTGATTATTTTTATGATAAAAAGAAATATACCCCTTGATCATTTGATCCATCTCTCTTATGTTGTAATTTAATACATGTTCCTTGCTTGGATCAAACATGGAGGTGAATTTTATTATAATATATATTTTGACCATCGAGCTTCAAAACCCACATGAAGTCATATAAATGAGATGGGTAGAACATAAATAGCCTCCAACAAGTAGATTAATTTTCCAAACATGCCTTCACTCCACACTATTAATTGTCACAGTTAAATATCGGTTCAAAAGAAGAAAAAAAATGTCACATAATTCTTCTAGATGATATAACAACAACTAAAAATTCATTTTTTTTTTTGCGAAAATTTAATATGATTTGTACGTTTGGGATCGTTTTGATGTGCTGATATCATTTTTAAAAAATAAAAAAATATTATTGACATGCATTTCAGCACAAAAGGTTATTTGAAAAGCAACCGCTACCACACTGCTAAGCACCCTCAAAACTATACAATCATTATAGTTTATTTATTTATTACGTTGTTCCAATTTAAAACCATCATTTTATTCATTTATTGTAAACTAATAAAAAACTATTTCATTAAAAAAATCATCAGGTAAAAAAAAAACATTATTTTTAGCCAAATAAGGAACAAAAAGATCTATGAAGTAGAAAAGTATAACATAAGTGATATCATAAATTTGGTGAGTAAAATATGAGAGTAAAGTGTAAATACCTACAGGATGATAAGTACAAATTAGTCAAACATGGAAAATGATATCTGAGGTACTAAGAACCTGTGATGATATATTATCAGGATCCTTAAAAAAAGGATCTGTACGAATAATATCAGGTTTAGTCAAGTTATGAGTAGTGGATGGAATAGAAAAGAAAGATATATGCTCAAAAAAGATAACTTGATGAAACATATAAAGTTTATGAGTTATTGGATCAAAACAACAATACCCTTTTTACCTTTACCATAACCCAAAAAGACACAAATAATAGAACGAGAGGACAACTTGTGTTTTGTATGAGAACGAAGAACGAAACAAGTACAGCTAAAAACTCTAAAGGAGGAATAATCAGGGACATGCCCATATAAATTTTTAAAAGGAGACAAACCTGAACCATGAGAAGATGAGATTGTATTAATCAAACTTACAGTCTCACTAGGAACATAAATAGACAACAAGAGAGAACGAGCAGTTTCAACAATGTGCCTATGTTTTTTTTCAACAACACCATTTTGCTCAAGAGTATTTATACATGAAGTTTGATGAATGGTTCCATTTAAGGCAAGCAACTGACAAAATTTATTAGGAGTGTATTCTCTACCCAAAACACACCTAAAACATTTGATTACAGCAGAATGTTGAGTTTTCACAAGAACTTGAAAGGATGTATATATCTCATAGAATTTAGAACGTAGTTTCATTAAATAAACCCAACAATAACGAGTATGATCATCAATAAATAAAACATAATATCGAGACCCTTTTTTTGTGAAAATAGAAAAAGGTCCCCATAAATCAGAATGAATCAATTGATTAAAAGGTAAAACGGAAAATTTTGTCAGTTTACATCCACTACAATCAGAAATATCACAAGTTTTCAAATTTCTTAAAGCTCTCGTGGATGCCAAAAATCTTAAAAGAGAAGATGAAACATGACCTAAACGAGAAAGCCATAAATAAAAACTAGAAGATGAAGGACTCAAACGAAAGGAAGACAAATCAACAGTAGTAGTAGCAGTGGCAGCGGCAGCGGCAGCAACTGGCACTTTTAACTCATCCAAAATATATAGTCCATTCTCCCTACGACCTATCCCAATCAGCTTCCAAGACCGCAGATCCTGTACACAACAAAAAGAACAAAAAAACATGACTAAATAATCACCAAAATCACATATTTGACCAACAGAAATAAGATTCAATTTGAGGTTTGAAATAAGATAAACATTAGGGAGAGACAAGTGAGGTGTGATAACAAAACCAACACCCGCTAAAGGCATGAAAGTGCCATCATCAGTCATAACAGGAATGGAGGACGAAGGGGACACAAAGGTAAAAGATGAAGAATCTAGAGACATATGATGGGAATCACCAGAATCTAAGACCCATTCAGAATATGACATACCTGAAAAGCTATAAGGCAACTGACCCACGGAAGAAGAAGCAGACATTGCTTGTGGCTATAAGGAGAGAAACTTCTGAAATTGCTCAGCAAGAGTACTAGGATCGGTGATGAAGCTACTGTTGCAGTATTGTGGTGTGGTGATTTATAACCCTGAGGTGATTTATGAGCATTAGATTGTGACTGGCTACCATGCTTCCAAGCTTGATTCTATTGTCTCAACTTGGGACACTGAGCTTTTCAATGACCTTTCTGCTTACAAAAACTTTACTCATTAAAGCCAACTCTCATGTAAGGCTTATTCTAATGATTAGAATATGGCTTAGAGGGTATTGCTAGAACAGAAGGATTTTAAGCAGAAAGAATTCCATTTTCATAATTAGATTGGAGACGTATTTTTTCAGCCAATAACTTACTAACAACAGAGTCAATATAAGGCAATGGAGAATGATGCAGAATTGAGTCTCTAAGTCTTTCAAAATCATTGCGAAGTGCTGTTAAAAACTATACCAACCGTTGCTGCTCTCTACACTGAATATAGGCACCACATGCCTTTAATTCTGTCAATTCTGTAAAAGTCAATTGATCCCAAAAATATGTCATAACAGAATAAAACTCTTGAATACTCATATTCTTCTAATGAAAAGCTCCTATGTCATTCTCTAATTGATACTGTTTTGAAAAATTTAATTGCATGAATAACCTTTGCAGATGATCCCAAACCTTCTTTGCTATATCATACTTTGCCAACTGCGCACCTATGGAATGCTCAACAGAATTGTTGATTCAAGTAATGATCTTTGCATTGTTTGCTTTCCATCTATCTATCAAAACAACATTCCCTTCTCAGTATTCTTAGGTATCACATAAGTTCCACTAATATACCCCCACATCTTCTTACCCTTGAAGAAATTTCTCATTACATAAGTCCAGTACAAATAATTCTTTCCATCCAACCTCACACTCACAGACTGAAGCGAATCATCTCTTTCGGTAGCTATAATTAATAAACAAACAGAACCAGAATGCAAAAGCAACGAAAGACAAAGTACCAGATTGTAGAAACTGAACAGATATCACAGATACTTAACAAATATCCTCTTGAAATTATACAATTACTCCAAAACATAACACAAATTGTAGAAGATCAAATACCAAAATAATTGTAGAGACAGAATAGAAATACTAAATTGCAGAAGCTGAAGGAAAGTTGAAATACTAGATTTTGCTGAAGCTCCGCCCCGAACCCCGGCAGGGGCGCACTGCCCCCTGCAAACCCCCAGCCAACTCACCGTAGGGTTGGATCCACGAAAGCTATGTTTGAGATTAAGTCTCGTTTCATAAAACCAGCTCTGATACAATGTTAAAACAATTCAATTAATACAAAAATAAATACAAACATTAAAGGGAAGGAGGTTATAATTCTCCTCGATTGATTTGTATTGTTGTTCTTACTTTAACATAAATACAAAGAGTTTATATATAGGTTAAGTTGAAAATATTATTCTACCCTTAATAAATAAAATAAGATAAATATATTATTTAACAAAAATATATTTTAAAAATATTCTTATTTTAAAATATATTAAAATGATTTTTTAATATCAACATATCAAAACTTTTAAATAACACTAAAAATTATATCATTTTAATATTTTAATATATTTTTAAAACAAGAATAAAAATAAGAATTACCAAAATTATCTTATTTTATTTTTAAAAACCGGGAATACAGAAACGCTATCAATCATACAACTCTGAATTTTCGTTGTGGGGGAAGAAGATAATTCTTCTTGAAAATACTCTTTCCAGAGATGGAATATAGAATCCTCACCGTCCGCCATGGTCCGTACAAAAAACTGTCAAATCCCAAAAATACCCCTTACCACAATTTTCCCGCGCAATCAGAAACAAAAAGTGTGATGAGATAGTATAAGATCAGATGACGATCACCATCATGATCACATGATGTCCCCACCCATCTCTGACTTGCAGGCTCCACTCCCTCCCACTTCACTTTTAAGAACCCACCTGTCTTCCATTACCGCAAATCAATGCAACCCTCTATAATTTTTGATCAATCTTACAGCACAAGCCCTCCCTCCGTTCCCCCCTTCCTCTATATAAGCACAAAAATCACCTCGTGCCCCAATCTGCCTCTCCTCCAACGCCATGCCCTTGTAATATAACCCACCCTTCATAGTCCCATCCCTTCTTCCTCTACAATGGCACCGAGTACATCTCGTACTTCAGTGTTCCTCACCGCCGCCATACTTACCCTACTCTTTGCCATCACCCCCATAACCTGCTGGCGTCCATGGCCGCACCTAAACCCCAACAGCTCAGACCTCCTCTATGATGCTTCCAAAAAATTTGAAGGGTCATCAGAATTTGTTCACCTACGTTACCACATGGGGCCAGTACTAACTGGGAACATAACGGTCCACACAATCTGGTACGGTAGATGGCAAAAATCCCAGAAAAAAATCATTCGAGGGTTCATCAACTCAATCTCAGATGTCCATGCACGGCATCCATCAGTTGCTGGTTGGTGGAGAACTGTGCAACTCTACACAGACCAAACTGGAGCCAACATCTCACATACTGTCCAATTAGGACAGGAAAAAAACGACAGGTTTTATTCTCATGGGAAGTCGTTAACAAGGTTGTCTATACAGTCGGTGATCAGGAGTGCTGTGACAGCCAGAACTAAGCCGCTGCCTATCAATCCAAGAAATGGGTTGTATCTTCTGTTGACTTCTGATGATGTGTACGTCCAGGATTTTTGTGGGCAGGTTTGTGGGTTTCATTATTTTACGTTCCCTTCAATTGTAGGGTACACCTTGCCTTATGCCTGGGTTGGTAACAGTGCAAAGCAGTGCCCTGGTGTGTGTGCTTATCCTTTTGCCGTGCCGGTGTTCAGGCCAGGGTGGAAGGCACTAAAATCACCTAACGGTGACGTGGGCGTTGAAGGAATGATCAGTGTGATTGCTCATGAGATTGCTGAATTGGCAACAAATCCATTGGTGAATGCTTGGTATGCAGGACAGGACCCGAGTGCTCCTGTGGAGATAGCCGATTTGTGTGAGGGTATTTATGGAACCGGGGGTGGTGGGTCCTATACTGGACAAATGCTGACGGACCACGATGGTGCCACGTATAATATGAACGGGATCAGACGGAAGTTTTTGGTTCAGTGGGTTTGGAACCATTTGGTCAGTTATTGTACTGGCCCTAATGCCCTCGATCAGTAGCGGTATTTATTTTCCTATTTTGATTTTGTTTTTTGTAATTTTGGGTTTCAATGCTTTTTTTTTTTTTTACCGTTTGTTGGTTTTTGAATTTGGGGTTTGGGAGGTTGGTAATTAATGCATATGTTAATTAAGGTAGTTAAGGTTGTTAAAATCTGTAATAATTCCTATTATACTATTTTTGTATACCAACTTCTTGTCTTCTTCCCACCTTAAAAATAGTTAGCAGCCTGGCTGGAGATATTTTATCATCTTTAATGGTGATTTAACGGTTTAGCGAATGTTTTTAACCGCTTTTTAAATTGTCGCGTGAGCCTTTTTTTTTTTATGGCCCTGTTTAGCACACTTGTCATCCTGTTTGAAAATTTTTAATTTTTCTAGTTTTAAATTGATTTTTTGATTTTTTTATTTGAATATGCTGATATAAAAAATAAAATTTTAAAAATAAATAAAATATTATTTTAATATTAATTAATAAAACCTAGAATTTAGATTCTGGCAAGTAGTTAAGCTGAATTGATTTGATAGAGAAAATTAATGAGACATAGTTAATTTCTAGTGTCCCAAGTTGTCTAATTAAATGCAATATAAAATCTGGAATTAAACTCGATATAAAATCTGATATAAACATGGTCGGACCAATCATCGAATAAGAAAGAAAAAACGAAACGCTGTCGTTCAAGATCTCGTTGTTTTATTCATCCCCATTCCCCGTCCAGAGTCCTAAATTGTAAAATCAAAATCCTTAAACCTCGCAGCTGCTTGCTAGGGAAGGAGGTACGCGAACTGTTGCCTGGAAATTGAAGCGTTGTAGGATGGTAAACAGTAAGCTTCTGTTCTTTCAATTAAAATTGAAATAAATAAATAAATTTTGAAGGAAAGGGAGAGCTTCGTGAGGTGGGGGCTGCTGACGAACAGAGATTTCAAGACGGAAGGTGACATCATTTTCGCCATTGCTGTTCCATGCACTTCCTTGTAGCACTCAAGTCTCCAAACAATCTGTCTTTTTGTCTCTCTCTCGTGTTGTTAATTAACATGGCAGTTGTGTTCTAAATCTACAGAAGTCAGTTAATTTGACATGGTGTATTTGATTTTTTAATAGTATTTTTTATTTATAAATATATTAAAATTATTTTTATTTTATTTTTTATATCAGCATATTAAAATTATTAAAAAAACATTAAAAAAAATCTAATTTAATGAATTTTTTAAGATAAACATACTTAAAAAAAGCACCCAGAACAGAATCCACAGCAATCTAAAAAACAAGAGTAAAGTTTTCCTTATAATTCCTCACATGTTATTCTAGGTAATCTAATAGCATCAATAATATTTTTAATGTGTTAGTATAGACTAGTTAATGGATGATTGGTCTCTAAAGAAAGTAATAATTTAATTTTTTTTTTCAAGCCAGATATATTTTTATCATACACGCATGAAAACACAAAATCAAACTCTATAAATTAAAATCCAAGCTGATGCAAAATGTGAAGCAGAGACAATAGAGCTGCTGCTGCTTCCATGTTTCCTGTGGGGATTGAATGGAGGAGGGCTGGTTACACGGCCTAGTTACTTGGAAAAACGTGCGCAACCTTTCAAAGAAAAGAAGCTGTCGTTGGAAGTCGGAAAATATGGTACCATGCATCATATCAAAGCCTCGCAGCTCAAGTCCCAACAAAGTTTTCTTGGCTAGGTCTTGAAAAAGATACTCACAGGGGGGTCCTTGAGATATATCTGGCAAATCAACTTGCCATAGGTGCGCAGGTTGTTTTGGGAGTGACGAAGTGTAAACCTAAAAACTTGGCAAATCAACTTGCTCGGAGTTCAAACCGAATCGGTTTTGGGATTTTTTATTTTAAAAAATTATTAGTATAAATTTTAAAGTTATTGAAAATTTATATAATTATTAATTTTAAAATGATTAATTGAGGTACAATTGATTCAGACATCCCATTAATAATAATAAAAAATAACCTCCTCCTTGTAGATTATTGGGTCATCTTGGTGGGTTAGCAGTATATTACATTAAAAATAATTTAACATATTGAATTTGTATATTTCTCAATTTTAACACAACTTTTAACGTCAATATCAACACGGTATTTAATTAATAAAAAAACAAATACAATTTAAGAACTTAAAAGTTTGAATTAACAAACATAATTCAATATATAAAATATAAACCAAACTTAAACTCTCAAAATTGAAAGAAATATCCAAGTGACAACAATTATAAATATAATTTAAATATCCAAGATAACTTCACCATTGTCAAACTTAGCTTTAATCTTATTGACATTTAGCTTATATATTAAAAAATCAATATTAATCAAGTCTACAGTGAAAATACAACAAATAAATATATATTATTTATTGAAAAATAATTTATTTTAAATATCAAATCTATATATTTTTTATGTGATAATTTTTTAAAAATAATAATAATTATTTTGATGGATTTTAAATTGAAAATCACTCTAGAAAACAATCTCTAGTCATATTTCCATATAGGCCTAAACTAGAGTGCTGCTATCACCATATCCAGAGCCTAAAAATTCAATGAATTGATTTTCAAGGGTACATTTGAAGATATTGGTTGAAATTGTGTTTCGCTCCCTTATAGTTTTGAAAATACTGATTAATCAACACAAATTATAATTTTGTACAAGTTCCACCAGAAACTCTCTCTTATAACATTAATTACAATATATATATATATATATATATATATATATAAACAGTAACAACCAAAACAGCTCTATAGTCTTTACCTGGTGCCTAAGATTCCTACATGTTCCATCCACCTTTTTAATCAGATAGGCCAAGCAGCAATCAGATTAAATTTTGGGAACCAGCTGGCTGTGGGTATCAAGTGGGGCATCAAAGAACAAATCTTTCTCTTTCAAATGAAATAAAAACTAATACTTTTGACTGAGGTAGGAAGGTTGGAACTCCTTAGAGTAGGTAAGGTTCGATGAAGTCACGCTAAAGAACAAAAGAAGAATGAAATATTTAGCATTGCATTATCTTAATCATGATTACCAGAAGAAAATTATATACTAATCAGATTCTTGAAACCTGATTAGCAAGTGATGGAGATAGTCATGAGTAGCAGCAGCACTCAGACAGCGGTGGAAAAGTGGTAGCCGCGCCTGAACCCTGATCTTTGACCTCCAAGAACCCAAGTCATGCCCTCTGTCTTCCTTTACCATAATCTATTACCAAAAAGTCAGCCCTAAGCAAAGAATCCTGAAACCTATTTATACTTTCTTTTTAGCAAAGTTGTTTAATCCCGCGTGCGGATTAACCCTTGTCGATTAGAATGATGAAAAATCAAACCAGGTTTTAACTATTGTAATCGGGTCATGGGTTGAGCCATCGAGTCTCTACCAAATCAACCAGTGAATTGAATTTTTTCTGAAACCCGACATAGGGACTGTCGAGTCCTGGTTTGACTAGCTAGATAGGGCCGTTGTTGTGCTGTGTTTAAGGCACCTATCAACCAAGCTGGTTCTTACCAAAACGAAGAGCTAATTACACTGCGTACGAGTTTATCATCCTGCTGTGGTAACGTTGCTATGGACTTGGCTGTATTCTCAACAGCACCAGAAAGAGGGCAATGATGTTTACAGCAGCTAGCTGCCAGTTCTAAATATTGAGATTGAGGGTAAAGCTTGTAGCAACCACCTCTCGTTTTCTCTACATGCTGTAAAATTAGCTAAAGCAAGCATTTCATTATCAATTTCACCATAAAGGAATAAATGATGATCAAAAAAGAAGAAAAAGAAAAGAGAAAAAGAAACAAATTCCTTGAAGACTGTCCATATCATTGTCCAGCTCTTTTGATTTCAATGCAACAACTTCTAAACAACCTATTAAAAGAAGGGAAAAGAAATGGAGAAAAGCCGTAAAGAATTCTGGTGCAGATTGATTAGAGCATTAAAAAGAAAGGAGGTGCGAAGGAAGAGCAAGCAATAATTAGAAGAGCGGGGGACCTCCGAGGATCATGTCATCTAATTTTCACGCAACTTTGTTGAAGAAGTGACACAAAGAGAACTTGCAATGAATGGTATGCAAATCTGAAACCAACGGATATGCGGGGGGAACTAGTGATTCGGTGACGCATTGGCGATGACCCTGAGATCTTCTTGAGGGACACCAAATGCATGATATTCGATTAACAAGTATAGAGCTGTGGGGATACCATACCAACTACAACAATCCCCGGAGCACGGAGGTAAACAAGATGGGGTCATCATGCAGCATATGCAAATGCACATACTCTTCAATCGAGCACACTGCAAGGATATTATTAGCCCCACATAGTAGACTGTATATGCAAATATAATCATAGCATTGAATTCCCAACTCATAAATCTCACCTTTCTTAAAAGCATCTACAATTGCCTGCAACTTCAATTAATCTTTCCCTTTTATATACTCACTCATTGATCTTTACTGCACATGAACAAACTACTCTATTAGCTAGAATTGAAACCTTACAACCTTGTTTCCTTGATGGCATATCAAGAACAAGAAGGGACATGCACAGATACACCTAGATAAATATGGAGGACAAAGCATGAAACCCACAATTGACATCTAACAGCGAAAATCACTGTTTTGCAATCAATTACTAATTTTGAGTAGAAAATACTGTACTGCCATTTATGAATTGCATGCATGTACAAGCAAGTGGTCTCACTACAAGGTTGAATGACACCCAAAAACCGGGGGGGGGGGGGGTGTGGTTTCTTTGGTAACAAAACCATCCATCCTAACAGCTAGTATTGCACAATAAACATTTATGAGACTACGTAACTGTCTGGGAAATTCATTCATTGAACGATTACGGTTCTGGAAAATTTTTTCACTCTGCCTTTATAGTACTTAAATATTGAAGAATGATCTCATTACTCGAATTTCCAGTCTAATCAATCATTAGCTTGTTATTATTTAACATAGAGTATATATCATTCAATACTAACCTCACTGCCAAATTGAAGCTCATACCTGGCAGCAAAAGTACAACCCTCCACGAGATCAACATCAATAAGGTGTCAGTAAGATTTTCTACAACTTCTGCAGTCTGCAAACAGATGACGTTTACTAGAAAGACAGACTTCAAGACAGTCGCTTATACTTGATAGTGGCGGATTCAACCAACAAACAAGGCAAAATGCGAGCTGAGGTACTACTGCAACATGACAGGAGTATCAAGAGCATCATGGTTCTCAGAAACTACAAAACTATCTGCTCTAGTATCTTCTACGCCCTTTCCTTAAGGGAAAAGGAGAATGAAGATCATTAAAGTGTTCATATTCAACGAGAAATATTTGCAAGAAACAGACTTAAAAATAGGCACAGTAACCAAATCGAAAGAAATAGTTTGATAAACGACACCAGTACACCACTGCATCATCCATAAAATTGTTGAGAAATACCACCTTATCAAGTTTGCTTCAATCCCTGCACTAGTAACTAATAATAACACAAGTCGTTCTAATTCCAGAAACAGATGATGTGAAAATCCAAGGAAGTGTGAAGTAGACAAATTAAGACCACAGTTGACCAATTACTAGGGTTCCTGCCATCTTTAGTGTTTGGTGCAAGATTGCTGTCTTCCTTAATCTAATAGGCAAAAATAAGCTAGCCAGTGCTGCAGTACCTTATAAAAAGTGATGGTAACAGAAGACAGTAAATCTATTAAGAAATTCAAGAAATTAACCAAATCCGACATCATAACATAAGAAGCAATACTCACACAATCACACAATCAGTAGTGTTTAATTAAGTTTTCATAGAAGAAATTCGGCACTGCAGTTTTCAACAGCCATATCAGTAACAAGTAGCCTATCTATCTTTCATGAAAAATAAACTTCAATATTTTATTCATTAAGAACAAAATTTTTAATCCTCAAAAGAGCAAATTTTTATTGTTCATGAATCACAAGACCATCTCATTAGGTATGCATTATGAATAGGCCATGTGAGTTTTTCTTGTCACAAACCTCATGTCCAAGATTGCAGCAATTGACAATGCCTATTTCTGAAGTTATACCACATTTGGTTTTTCTAATTTGGACGACCACCATCCAGATATCTTGTAATGCTGAGACCCCTCAGTCAGAATGGGCTATAAAGAATCAATATGCTGATAATATTCTTAATATTTACCCTACTTGTTTGGAGAAAACTATCGATCAGAAGCAGGTCCAAATGAAACCAGCACAACAAAGGATGGATTCCAACTCTCAAGCTTTGAACATAGAACTGCAAGCATTGATTCACAATGCTGGCAGCACTACCACGGGAAAGTGACAATTAAATTTCAAATTAGACAATCATGGCTTTAGAAAGTTGAAGCAAAAAATCTGGTCCATGGAAGAGAAAACTTGTCAATCATTCTCAGTCTCAAATTTCAACTTAACTTACACAGAGAGAGCAATAACTGATTACACATTACCCTATTATCTAGATCACAGAAGCCAAATGCTAGACAATATGATGAGCAGCAGAATATGACATGCAGCGGAACTCAAATAATCTACTGCAGGTGGCTATCATTCCCTTGCAGAAAGATAAAAATTTATCTTATTCGATGTATCTTCATCAACTCATTAAAATACGTCAAAATACAGCCTAAAGAAACAACATATAACAATCACCCATAATAGGTAGATTGCTCCTCATACAATATGGAGATATTAGTTTGTATTCCCAAAATCATTTTAGGTCTTTAAGATTCTCATTCTGCAGGTACTTCGAAACTCCATACGCAACAGTTCCAGCGACAAACAAGCCAACTGTAGGGGTGAAAGATGGGTATAGATACTTCACAAAAAATTTATCCCATTCTTCTGGCAGGAAGCCTGTTGAAGGAAAATGCTGAGTTATTGGTTTTTTTTATAGGAGCTAAGAGGTTAGTATTCATATACAATATGAGTAATAACTATAAAAACAAAGTAGAATCATTGCCTCATTTTCTTTATAATAGGAACAAGCTTTAGATAAGCATGTTAATGCTAGGAGGCATTATGCCTTCTTTTTGGTTGTTTTTCAAAATGGCACCAATTTCCTAAAGCATCTAGTCAGGCTAAGGGGAGTCTTAGGACGCATTGCACAGTTTCCTATACGTTGAATAATTTCCAAGTGAAAAAAGGAGAGAATAAAACAGAGGAAATTGCATCAACCTAGTAGCAAAACAAGCTCCTTTGTGAAAGAAATAAATTCCATTAACTGCACAGTCACCCTCTTATGGAGGACTAGCATAATCGTTCGGTTATGAACTAGCTATGCCAAAGTCATATTCATTGCTAAACAAATCAGGCAGCTAAAATTAGGCTATTGGATACTTTGTTTTATTCTTTCAATGAAATATATTGCTAATCAAGCCATGGTTTGACAAAGTTTAAGAATGTAAGAAAAACATCATCATTTTTCTTGTGGTGAAACTAAATTCGTTCATAGTAATCATAGCCATAAGGAGACACGATACCAAGCATAAACATTGAACACCAAAAAAGTACCAATACTAAATACGGATGATTATACACTATCTATAATTAAATAGAAATTGCAAACAAATTAGCAAAGCAATTTGATTTTGAGAAAAGTGGCCATGCCAGTAGATAATCAGTAATTTCAACAAAACATTTTCTAACACTATTGAATCAAAGAAGCTCAGTATCCAAATTGACTTGAATAATCTAAAAAACACTTTTGCTTTCAGAAAATTTTCAAATCAGAGACTTTAATTAATTAAACCCAATTCACAAAACTCAATCTAATCTCGAAATTCTCCAAGATTTTAACCAGATTTTGACATTTCTAGCTTCTTTCAATTCATACAAATATAACCAAATTCCATAAAAATAAAATAAAAAAATAAAGCAAAATCCCATAAATTCTGACATACCTGAAGCAGCAAGCAGAATGCCCTCAACAAGAATGATCCCACCAAGTCCTAACCAAGCGAGAAGAAAAGCAGTCTCATTTCTACCCTGTTCTTTAACTTTAACCTCATTTTCTTGGCTTATAAAAGCTGGTTTCTCAGCTGGAGCCCTTCTAATTATTGATGCTCTCTCTCTTCTATTACCCTTTGGTTTATTTTTACTCTCCCTTCCACTGGTTGTCTTGCTTGTAGTAGCTGCTGCTGCTGATTGTGAGCCAAACCCTTGACCAGGTGAGACTGTGGAGGGTTTTTTCTCCGGTGGGGTTGGGTTATTTGTGGAGGTTTGGGCTATGACTTTGAGTTTGGTGGGTTTTGTAAATGGTGAGAGAAGGAGAAGATGAGAGGGTTTTTTGAAGAGAGAAGAAGATGAGGGTGTGTGGATTTGTAGCGCCATTTTCAGTTTTGTTGGTTAACTATGATACCTGTTTCGCTGTTTTAACTGCCTTTTAGCTTTCTGGTCATGTAATTTGCCTCCCCTGTAAACTTGAAAATTGTACTGGCCTCCCCTAATTATACTATGGGTTTTCTTCCCCCCCCCTGTTTTTTGTTTTTCAAAATCAAGCAATGAAAAACACAAGATTGAACATGATAGTCAATAAATACGTAGAAATCACAGTCAGCAAGATACGAGTTATAGCATGATACTCAATATATTAGCATGCAATATCTATAATAGAGCCAATCAGGAACTCAGTTATACAATCTTGTCCAAGTTTTAGAAGCAGTATCATACTACACCCAGGTCGATATTTCACCTGGAAAATAGCTTACATTATTCTATTACCGGATTAATTCATAGAGTCAATTTGAATTTATCAAGATGACATGTTTTTAGTTTTTTATATAAAAAATTCATTGGTTTTAATTTATCAAATTTAAATTTGATCAGGTTTTAATTAAATTGTTAATTAACTTATCAAGTATCTAAAATTTAATTGAGGAATCTAAACTCAACTCAAGTTAGATTTGGATTAATGAATTTAGTATGTATTTAATATTATAATAGTTTTTACTGGTGTGATTAAAACAAATAGATTTAAGAGAAAATTTTTAGTTATATTTTTAAAAATATAAATTTTAAAAATTATTTTGTTAAAACTATTATGCGATGGATTTTTTTATAGGAAATAAATAAAAATTAAATCTTCAAAAATAAAATATAGATTATTCGAGCAAAAATTATATAAGAGATATAACACAAAAATTAAAAATTATTTAACTAATTAAATATTTTTTTTCCATGATTGAATAAAAAACACAATACCAGCCAAAAACAATTTGAAGGGTTATTCTTGGATCAATCCGGTTTTAAAAATAAACTGGATATAAATTAATAATAAATTCACCTATCAATTCCCGCCCACAAAACCAGACAAGAAAAAAAAAGAGTAGTTTTCCCACTCTCGTGGCTCACTCCTCTCCCCAGCCAAAAAAATAAAGAAATCCCCAATTTCTCTACTCCACAACTCCACGCTCTCTCCTCCCCCATGTCGCCTTAAACTTCCACCCTATCCATTACTTTATGGACCTTTTCCCTCCTCCTCCTCCTCCTCATGTCTCTCCTTTCTCTCCCTCGCTCTTTCTTCTCCCTCTCCCTCTCTTCGCCGTCTCACGCGATCACTTCCCGCAGAAACCGATGCTTCAGCTGCTCTCTCTCTGTTTCTAAAACAAGCAACGCCACCTCGCCTGCGATTCTCTGGTTCAAGCAGGATCTTCGTCTCGATGACCACCCTGGCCTTCTACAAGCTTCCAAGTTTCCTGCTTTACTCCCTCTTTACGTTTTAGATCACCGTATTCTCTCCCGTACGTCGTCGTTTTTTCATCTTTCCTCTCTTTCAATTTGCTGCCTCTTTTCTGACTCCTTTCCTTTTAGTTCTTAGCAAATGAAAATTGGAGTTCCAGAAAAAAAATTTAAAAAATCGTGACTCGTCGTCTGAGGACAGTAAAAACGACTTGTCGGTTAGAATTTTGTGTGCATGTGTGTTGATTTAAATTAATGGTTATATATATATTTTGGTGGTAATGTTGCGCAGGTTACAATGATGAGAAGCTAGAACTGGTTCTTTTTGCGTTGGAAGATTTAAGAAAGTCACTAAAGAAGCAAGGGTCTAATTTGATTATCAGGTTTGGGAATGCAGAAAATGTGATAAAAGAGCTTGTACTAGAGGTAGGTAGTTTGGTTGCTGTTATAGTTGTTACTACATTTTGTGCTTGCTCTGTAGATGTTATGATTTATGGTTGTAGTTTAGGCACTTTGAGCTGAAACCTCAAGAGCCCATTTGGTTATTTTGTTGATTTATAGAGTAGGATTGTTGGAACAGGTGAAAGCTGCCCATGTGTTTGCGGAAGTGGAGGTGGAGTATCACTTGCGGGAGATAATACATGTTGTGGAAGAGACATTAGTGAGGATGCCTTCGTTTGATAGGAGTCCGGAGATTGTGTTGTGGCAGACTCCGTTTTATGATATTAAGGTAGTCATCTTTGTCATTGATTAAGTGACGTTTTCATTCGAGGTTGTGTTTTATTGTCGGTTTTCTTTGTTGGTTTTGTGGTTTGTTTTGTTTGTAGAATCTGAAGGACTTCCCTGCTTCGTACGATGAGTTTGAGAAGCTTCAATTGGCTGTAACTTCACCTCTTCTGCCATCAAGATTGCCTAGTGCAGAAATGGAACTGGACTGGGGTAAGTTTCTTTGTTCAAAAAATGGAAGAGAATGGTTGTTTTGTAGAAGTATTTGATTTACAATTGTGATTAAAGTAAGGGGAGATGATGACTAAACCGTGGATCAGGTTTGCTACCCACTTTGGATAACTTGAAGAAGTTTGTGAATGAAAGTCCTTCCAAATTGAATGAAAGTTGGGCTTTGCTCAAGGAGATGTCAAGTGAAACCATATTGCAGAAGCAATTATCAAAGTCAGGGAAAGTAAGTTTGAATAATTCAAATTTCAAGCATACCAAGAGGAAGAGACTGGATAAATCTGTTTTTGTTACACAAAAGCAAAATGTTGTGGGTGGTGGGACAAACAGTGTGTTTAATGCATTGGCTGCATACTTGAGATATTTGGAGGGAACTGCTCGGGATGACTGGCAAGAGTATGTGCTGATAATGTGCATCATTAATTTGTGAACAATGATTTAGGAAGTTATGCTCTGTATTTGAGTTTATCTATTTGACTTTATGGTTTCTGTATTGTATTAAGAAATTACAAATGCTAACTGGATGGAAAAGTATTATAGTCAAATTGATGCATAGAATGTGGAAAAAAGAATAGCCTTAACGTAGAGCCCTGTTCACCTTTTACTTGTTATGTTCTGTAAAACGTGTTACATTTGTTGTTTCTGATTTGAAACTTAAAAAAACACAATTGTTTGACTTGATTTGATGCCAGGGTACATGAGAAATTGCGAACTGCTGAAATTCGTGATGGAGCTTCATTTTTTGCACTCTTTGGCCCTGCCCTTTGTCTTGGTATCATATCTAGAAGGAGAGTTTATTATGAATCAATTAAATACGAGAAAGAACGAAATGCTGGGTTTCTATCACCCTTTGGATATTCAACTGCCACAGTTTCTGCTTCAGCGGACACAGTGTGCTCAATGGAGGTAGGCTGCTTTAGATCTACTATGCCCATGTCATTAAATGTTTTCTAGATGTGCATTCTATATTATCTACTTTGATTTTCTTTCTTTCTTTTTTCTTTCCTTTTCCCAGTTTTGGAATAACTTGTTTGATTTAGATAAGCTTTTGATGGATTCTAGTGAAATTTTATGCAGTGGTATTGGCTTCTGCTTTTAAAAAGTCAATTAAGTGATGGAGGAGCATATCCTATTCGGATATGGAGATGGAATGGTTATCTAATTCAGGTCTGCAGCTGAAAACTGATCTATACATTTAATTGCTTTTGTTTGAATCTATTCCTGCTGATAGCAGTTCATTTTATGCATTTTATACTGGAAAATATGTTAGCCAAGATTAGTAAAAGATTTTTGTAATTTTTGCTTAAGAAATTTTTTTTTAATGTAATTTCAGTATACAGTTGTTGGCAATAGAGGCCCTGCTGTTCTTCTCGTTCATGGTTTTGGTGCATTTTTGGAGCACTTTCGTGACAATATAAGTAGTATATCTGATGATGGGAACCGAGTTTGGGCTGTCACGGTTCTAGGATTTGGCAAATCAGAGAAGCCAAATGTTGTGTATACTGAACTTATGTGGGCTGAATTGGTGAGAGATTTTATAATTGAAGTTGTCGGTGAACCAGTGCATCTCATGGGAAACTCTATTGGTGGTATGTTACATGTTCTAATCTCTTGCCTTCATGTCTAATTTCACTGTTTACTTATCTAAAAGCTCATATATTTAATTGTCATCAGTTGCTGCTCTCCAATACTTGCTAATTGTTATTGCTCTGCATCTCCAGGGTATTTTGTAGCTCTTGTAGCCTACTTTTGGCCTGCTTTAGCCCAGTCTGTTGTCCTTATCAATAGTGCTGGGGATATTATTCCAGCATATACTTCTCCGCAATTCACCAAAGTGAGTTTTAAATAAAGATTTATGCAAATGTCATCCTTGACTCATAACGCATATCACATTTGTCCTTTATTTCTTTGTTTTGCTCTTAAAAAGTGTCATCTTGATCAATTGAGCTGTTTATGAAATAGTGTTCATTGATTAATCTCACCATTTTCAATTTTGTTTGGTCATGTTTCACCATCAAGTTGTACAGCCTATTTGTCTATCAAATAGAATGTCATCCTGAGGCTGTCCACACTGTCTATCCACTTGAATAAATTATCCATATTGTGTTATTTGGATAGGAGTTTAGTAGAATAATAACTGGAAGATGCTCACATGATTTGGGGTCCAAAATGATCATTGGATGCTGTGGAGTTTGTGCATTCTCTGTATCAATAGCAATGGACATGTACACGAACACACATGCACCTTATCAATCTGCTTCAATATTAGGAGTAATGGCACAATGGGAGTTTTTCTGAAAACTAAGTTCCTTGCACGCCTTTCACATGTCCTCCAAGTTCTCTCTTTGAGTACTGTTCAGCCTGAAATACTCAGTAAGCAGTAATTTCGTCTGTGATCTCCTTATTTGCTTGTAATCTAATACTGTTCCAGGTGAGAGCGACTTCAGGGGCTACGTGGCTTGGTGCTCGACTCCTTTTGTTTTACTTGAGGCTGGGTTTGGGAAGCATAGTAAAGAATTGCTACCCAACTGTTAGTGATATCTATTTCCGCATTTGGTCTTACTATTCACATCCAAATGTTGCATCTTATTTCGCTGCATCTTGCCTTGCAGAAAACTGAGAGAGTTGATGATTGGCTTATTAATGAAATGCTAAGAGCTGTATCCTTGTCATTAGTGAAAGCAAGCCTTTTTGTATTCATTCCTGCAGAAGTTAATTTGACTTTGTTAGGCCTTAACACACACAAAAGTCTTATGATCCTGGTGTCCTAGTGGTACTAGAAAGTATTTTCAGTTTCAATCTTTCACTTGCTCTTAATTATCTCTTGGAAGGCTTCGAAGGCAAGGTTCTAATCATACAGGTAAAATCTCAATATAGTGGAAATATTACAATTTTGTGTTTTCTCTTTCTTTTCTTGCTTTGCATAGTTTGATAGTCCAATTGAAATGCTGTGTATAAGCTATTGGTTGATCTATTTGCTGTAGGGAATGAAAGATCCTATAACTGACTCCAAGTCTAAAGTGGCTATGCTCAAAAAACACTGTCCTGGGGTTGTCATCACGGAATTGGATGCTGGTAGTTTTATCACCCTGTCATCAAGTTGATGCTTATTTCAATCTTTTCTGCGAACCACTAACCAGAGGTCCTTAATTTGATTGTCATTTCAGGCCACTGTCCTCACGATGAGAAACCAGAAGAGGTAAATTCTATAATTTCTCAATGGATATTGACAATAGAAAGTAGAGTTCTCTCTCAAGCCTGTTCATAGTTTGTACATAGCTGCGTAGCCCAAAGGAGACATCATTTTCATTCCCACGTCATTGCTTTCTTTCTCGATTCTTTTGATTCTTTGGCCTCATCCCTGAATGCAGGGCCATTTATTTGCATGATGTAATGAATACTGTAAATCACACATGCTTGAGTTTAGCATTTGATTAACAACTTCTGATTCCAGAATTAGATCACTGAAGTGTTTTTTGTTTCATTTGGAAGTTAATTATTCAAGTTTTTGTAATTATATCTTCAAAAGACATGGTTTTCTCAAAAAATACGTTTCCGATTTTTGAGCACCATTGACTTGGCCCCGCCATTTACAATATAAAGAGAAGAGTAGTGCTACGTGGCACGAAGCCAGCCGTTAACAAGTGTCATGCCATGAAAATGGAACGAAACTATATAGATTGTTGTCTATTTTACTGTAGCTACCATAAAATATGCTGTTTTGAGTATTTTTTTGAAATAGTTTTTTTATAAAGCGATGTTGCGGCAAAAATTTTTAAGTGATTTTTTTAGAAATGATTTCAGTTTAGTCCTTAACATTCTAGGTTTGTACGAAATAATTCTTTTTAACTTCAATTTGTGTTACATCTAGGTCCTTGAATATAGAGAGAGGAGATAGAAGGGAAGGTTTATTTTTCTGAGATGTCATAAATTTATAAATATAATAGAAATTGTTTTTTATTTGGAAATGTATTAAAATAATATATAATTTATTTTTTTAAAATTTATTTTTGATTTCATCATATCAAAATTTTTAAAAATATAATTGGATTGCAAAACTAAATGAGGTTTAAGTGATTTTTTGAAAATGATTTCAGTTTAGTCCTTGACATTCTAGGCTTGTACAAAATAATTCTTTAAATTCACTTGTGTTAGATGTAGGTCCTTGAATGTAGAGAGGGGATAGAAGGAGGGGCTAAGATGAATATCAGAGTTCAAAATGAGTTTTTACATTTTTTTAGAGTATTTTTAGTATAAATTGTGTGCGCTCATATGATCTCTCTTCAATGTTGCAATGGTTCAGGAAGCAACTATGGGTTTGCACAGTGCATAAAGACTGATTAAACCGTTCTTTCTGGTGAGGACATAATTCTGCTGAAAGGAGTTTCATCAAGCAATGATTATTAATCAAGAAAAATTCTACTAACCATCACCAAGGTCCACAAAAATAAAGCTTTTATTATTAAATCTGACTCGGCTTAGAACTTTAATTAAAACTGATTGATTTTTTTAAAAAACTTTTTTAAAACAAAATTGTTTCTACTGTTTTAATTTTTCTTTTTTTGAATTAACCCACCGGACTTGTCAATTGTACCTGGTAGACCCCCTATAACTATGCATAGAATTTGGAAAACAGAATTGGCATAGCATGGAGACTTTCCACCTTCTACACCTTATGCATTGTAAAATGTTATCCTGTTTCTGATTCCAAGCTTCAAAGCGCATTTGTTTGACTTGGTATCATATCTAGAAGGAGAGTGCATTATGAAGCAATCAAATATGAGAAAGAACGAAATGATGGATTCATCTCACCATTCTGGTACGTATCGCTGTTGGCCTGCAGCTAATGCTGTCTGCTCAATGGAGGTACTGTGGTGTTTTACAATTAGCTGCTCTGGAATTCATGGCCATAAATTTATTGTGGTACTAGAGAAACAAGGAAAAAGATCAGAGAAAGTACAATTGATACATTACCTTGAATTTCAAAAATGTTACAAAATTCCAACATACATGAAAGCTGCAAACCCCCCCCCCCCAAAAAAAAAAAAGAAAAAAAAGAAAAAGAAAAAGAAAAAGAAAACCCTCAAAATTCAATCTTAAGCATAAACTTGAATGGTACAATGAGACCATAACAACAATTATTCACACAAATCATTGGATTCGATCCGATTCTACAAAATCATAGCCCACTTAAAAAAACGAGAGCAATCCATGCAATAACCTCATCAAAACCTTCTGTGTCACAAAGAATATATTGCTGCAACCATGCATACTCCAAAGAACACAACATTGTTCAGAACAGTAAAGCTTACTGCCCCAGAAGTATCCGCAGGAGATTCTGGACTCGCTGCAGCTTTGGATCTCTTCTTTGACTTTTCAGGTGCTGGTGCTGGAGTAGGAGGTTTAGGTGTAAAGATATCAAGAGGAAGAAGCACCTTGTCAACCTGATAAACAGCTAACTGGTTATCAGTGTAGATAGTGCCGGATACGCTTGTATTTGTAAGCCCTGTGGTTATATTCACAGAGTTTCCTGTGGTGGTTACATTAAGCTCTAACCTGCCACCTGATCCTGCTTGTGTGGTCAGAGGGTTGCTCACAGTCTGGAACTGGGAACTTGATAGAAATTGTGGTATAATGTGAAACTGTACTAGCTCAGCCTTTTCTTGATCGCTTAGGGAGTTGAGGGTGCCTGATTTGAGACTTGAAAATGCGTTATCGCTAGGTGCAAAGATGGTTATAGCATTGTTTGTGTTGTTGAGCTGACCATTCAATGTGACATCCTCTTGAGTGGCTTTCAAAAGCCTGATAAAAACGCTGAACTGACCACCTTTTTCTAGGACTTTGGTGACGTTGGTTGGACCAGGTGGTGCTGGGGCTGCAGCTGGTGACTGAGCTAGGGTTGGAGGGCAATGAAGAAGGAAGAATAGAATAAAAGAAGCTGAGAAAAGAAATTGTGGCACCATTTTAGTGGTTTTTGGATGAGGTGGGCTATATTGCTGCTACTAGCTACAAGTATTTGATGCATAGAGAGGGGACGGAGAGGGTTTTTATAATTATAGCGGTGGAAGATTAGAGTTAGGTGTAATGTACAATTTTAGTTCAGAAACTTAGCTGTTAAATGGCTTATCTTACTTCGAAGGTAAAGGGAAATCAGTGGAGAGAGAGCAACAAACACTGTTGCAACAACTAGTTTGCTTAAAAACACAGAAAACAGGAAGGAAAGAAATAGCAAGTGGGTGTCTTGACAATAAGAATGTGCATTATTTCCTTTGCTTTTACCTGAGAACGTATTTTGGGTGAAAATTGATAATATTGCTTGCCACAATCTTAAGAAAGAGTGATGGTGGCATGGTGTACCGACCACATCAATGTCATCCTCTGACCATAAATTATATGTTCTCTACAACTCTGATTGCATCTTGTGGGTTCCCTCTCCGTTGACTTACATTTCTTTTGCCTTCTTAGGTAAGCTAAACATGAAATCCCACCAAAGCTAACAGGACGTAGAAACATGATCAGATTTGCAGCTGAAAACTGATTCAATCATGTTGATTTTCTCTAACTCCCTTTGCAGCTCGTTTTTATGCATTTTATTCTGGACAATATGTTAGCCAAGATCAGATAATAGATTTCTGCATTCTTTTTAAGATAATGTTCCTATTTCAGTACCGTGACAATATACACAGTTTGTCGAAAATGAGAACTGAGTTAGGCTATCACAGTTCTAGGATTTGAAAAAATCAGAGAAGCCGTATATACTGAACTTGTGCAGGCTGAATTTGCGAGGGATTTTTATAATCGAAGTTCTTGGTGAACCGATGCATCTCTATTGGTGGTATGTTCCTGTTCTAATTTCGCCGTTTACTCATCCGAAAACTCATCTACTTGACTGTTAGTTGTTTAACGCTCATCTAATGGTTGTCGCTCTCTATCTCCAGGCTATTTTAGCTCTTGTTGCGTTCTTTCTGCTTTAGCTCAGTCTGCTGTCCTTACCAACGGTGCTGGACTTTTCAGTGTCCTCCAAGTTGCCTCTCTGAGTTCTGTTCAGCCTGAAATATTTGCACTGCACAGTAATTTCTTCTGAGATCTTGATATTTGTTAGTAATGTAAAGATGTTCCATGAGAGACCGAATTCAGGGGCAACATGGCTGGGTTGAACACTGGAACCGGAAGCATTACAAAGAATTGTTATCCAACTGTAAGTATTCATCTATTTCCACACTGTTCTTCCAGTTCACATCCAAATGTTGCAGGGATTTCCTTTTTTACTGCCGTTCGCCTTGCAGAAAACTCAGTGAAATGCTAAGAGCTATATCCTTGTTTCAAGCGACGCATGCCTAGTAGAGATGTCTCTTAAGACTGTTCATACTTTGTACATAGCTGCCTAGCACAGAGGAGACATCATTTTCTTTCCCTCGTTATTACATTCTTCCTTGATTCTTTGACCCCATCCCTGAATGCTGGTATATTTGATATCATAACAAATAGTGTAAATAACACATGCTTGGATTCAGTACCTAGATAACATTTTTTGTTTCTAAAATCAGGTAACTGAAGTTATATTTGTTCCATTGCAAGTAGGCTATGGATACAGGCACCAATGACTTGGTTATAGGCAGTGCCTGGTTTAGTGATAGTGATGACACCGTGTTTTTTTTTTTTAAATAAATTTTTTTCTTTAATTGTTTTTAATATTTTCAGATGTTTCAATTTTAAAAATATTTTTTTAAATAAAAAACATTTTAAAAAATAAGTACTATCACAAACAATTTGAAACAATACCCAAAACAAACAAATGCCTGTGTAAAGAACATCAGTCCTTTTGACAAGTTCTTACCATCCGTCCTTAAAAAAATTAAGTCCAATTCTGACACCAACTCTCTTCATTGTTGCAATGGTTCAAAAAGTAGGGGATGGGAAGAAGCATTTAAGAAAAATCGGGAAATTCAATCCTATTTTTGGGAGCAGACATAGTTCTTCTGAAAGGATGTGTACTATCACCATGCAAAACCATTTAACATGAAAAATATCAGCCAAGTATCAAAAAACAAGATGAAGAATTTAAATGCTATTTCTTTGTTTTTTTTAATGAATTAAGAAAGATAAAGTAATTGGTAAGAGATGAAGGCTATATAAAAAACCATGCTCTACAGAAAGAAATCAGCTAGGAGCCAAAGGAGCAGAAGGCTATATCTAGTTAATCCACTCGAATTTTTTTAGTTAATATTATTCAAAAAATCAGTGAAATTCCGCCTCTTTGTTTGCAATTACAACAAAAAATTACATCAAATAGCTAACATCTACAAACACTCTAATATGTTTGTCAGATGAGATCGAAGCAAGGATTAAAAAAGAGCTGCGCTCATTCACATCTCAGTCCATGCCAGGTATTAGTGAGTGCTTAAATGATTGTGCTATTTTTCTCAAATTCAACAGGACTGCCAGGACAGCTTACCTTGACAACTTCTGGTGATTGGTCAGTCGCAGTTACCCTGCCATTCCTGGCTCTATCATCTTCCACATGACATAACATCTTGTATCTTCCATACACAAACTATTATCTTCCCATACTTCCCTTGAGATTTATTTTGGTTGGTTACAAGCAGAATGGCTCCTACTCATCTCCTACCAACTACCAACCTTGATTCTTCCAAGAAACATGTAATGTCAGGAACGATCCCTCCATCACAATGCTTTAAAATCCCTTCCCCTACCAGATCGTTTAATAATTCAGCTGGTTCTTTGGATCCACCATGCTGCAACACTTTTGTTCGAAGAGCAGTTCCTGCAGTTAATGAAAGTGGATCCTCTTGGCATAACTTTTTCCATATGGTTGCAGCAAAACATTTTGCATACAAGTAGCTATAATAACCTGCACAGATCAAGCAAAAATCATCTCAGAACTGTATCAACTGATATTAAACTTTGCTTGAGAAGCATCTTTGAAGTATTATATTGTTTACTCCTTATCATGTGTTTTGGGTTGGGGGATGGCGCTTGAGCCAAACCTAATGGCTTGTTATTCTCAAGTAATTTATGAATTCGGATCATATTGATGTACAAAAACTTTTTGCACACAGTGTATGTCCATGCACATGGAAGCAAACAAATTCAAACACATAATTATCAACACAGAAAATTCACGTGCTCAAAGATCACACCTGCACCATAATTTACAAGATGGCTGAATCTGATCTGCCAATTTGTACCCTCCACATGTTTCCAGCTGGTGTGCTGCATTTTGAATTCAGCAAGAATAGAGCTCATATCATTGGGTAAAGCTGGTTGTTCTCCAAAAAGTGTTTGGTCAGCCAATGCGTAAAAAACCTATTTAACACCATGAGCAAACAAAATTTCGTAAAACTTTTTTCTTTGCTTGTGTATAAAATGTGCTAACAGGAACCATTCTTAGGAAAATAAACCTGGCGTTGCAGTTCAGTTGCAGCAAACATATCTCTGGCACCTTGCATGGACTTCACCAACTTCTCAGGTATTATTTCACCAGTTGAGTAGTGCTTTGCAAATGTCCTTAATACTCTGTAGTCCCAGGCATAGTACCTAGGAATGACACCAAGAGAAATTTCAGGTTGATTACCACAAACACAATAAACTCACTCTCAGTGCTCACACACATAAATATAAGCATGGAACAGGTTATTTCCAGCCATGTTAGAACTTTGAATGGGATAGAGGCGGCGGTGAGTATGAGGTGCGCCAACTTAGGAAGTTAAGAGTTATATAAGTGAGATATTCTCCAATATATTGGAATTGAAATGGATCACTTCAAGAAGGAAGTTAGAAGAGATTAATTAAAAATCTTGGAATATTTATTATGATGCATGTGACATGACACAATCACGAAATTCTAAGATATCTGAAAGCAATTATAACCGTGATAAAGAGGGGAAAGGGTGGATGCAAATGATGATGGGAAACATAATTATTCTTAATATATTTTCATGTCACACGCTGCTGAGCTAAATTGAGAACATTAGACGGTTTCTTTTGGGACCAACTCTTGATCGAGCATTCTTATTGGCTAAAAATGATTTCAGGACACCCATATACGATCAAATCACCTAAAAACATGAACTATCCATCCACTTTTTATTTAATGTATCAACAGTATTATAATCTCCAAAAGCAATGGAGATAATCCAAACAACAAAAACAAGAAGAAAAGGTGGATGACAATTAAGAAATTGCAATATTCTACTCACTCAAAGAGGTTTGAAGGCATTTCAGCAAAGTCAAGAGCCACCCTGGTGCCTGAGAAATGCTGGTAATCCTACAACAATAATCAAGAGATGATTGTAATTGAGCATAAATCGATGGCCATATTACTTTGCTTTGCAGTAAGCTATCAACAACATACCGTTCTCGAGAACAATGAATGGAGAGCATGTCCAAACTCATGGAATAGAGTTTCTACATCCCCATGATTAAGTCTCACTGTTGATGAACCGGGTGAACCAGAAAAATTGCAAAGAAGGGCCACAACCTGCAGTATAACCAAGACTAAGCTAAATGAGAAGGGGGAAAAAAAACTGAATCAATCTTCAGTGAATCTATGGAAAAATTCTCTCTCTAAGATCTTACAGTTTAGGTGTAAAACATAAATTCATGCTTAAATCTTTTAGCAAATGAACAAAACCACAGCCCTACATAATTAACTAACTAACCCCTTTTAGTTACAAAAATTCACCCAAGAGTTTATACTTTCTAAAAGTTTACATAATTATCATAAACCACCAACCTACGTGCTCCAGGTAAAAAAGTGAATATTGAAGAACGATACCTATTAACTGAACATTCAACAGCCCTAGCATGATGTACCAGATACTAAAAAAAAAGCTTCATCAAGGGAATATTTAGGGAAAGCCAGGGTTAGTTATAAGTTCATCTTTCTCTGGTCTTGATAAAATTCCAACACAAGAGAACATTCTTATTTATGTACTCAGGTAGAACTTTCCAATTGAAAAAGTTGGAATTTCAAATTAAAATTAATTGCGAAACTATGAAAGTACTACTTTGTATGATATTTGGAAAAACAAAAGAATGCTTTGACCAAGGATGACAAAATCTATTAGCATACAGGAAGTTGGTATTCTGTCTCAGAAATGCGGCAGCCTCCTTTAACTGCAAAGTTAGCACAACCTGGATATTTTCCTTTCCTGGAGTACAAATCAAGGTATAGATATCCCAAGTCACCCTGAAACAAAAATATAATGCCTCAGCTATATTCAACAATGTCAAATCACATGAGCATAAATAAAAACTGTATTTTATGCCTCCAGAAATGGTAAAAAAAAGCTGCCAGTGGATGTTGCCAGAAAGTAAGGATTTATTGAGAAGTTCATGAAATTTGGCAGTAAAAAGTAACGGATCAACTTTTTAATCATTTTACTGAAATGGCAGATCAATGGCAGCATCTAAAATAACATGAAATGATCTGAACGATTGTATGAACATCAGACAGAGTCAAGGCAGCAAGAGCTCAAACTTCAAGACATTTAGCCACGTGAAGAGAGTACAGAAACTGGCCTGGCTGCATAAATGTCTCTGAGTGAGAAGTAGCATTTTATTTACAGATACTAAAGAATGTGTTTGTTTCAACTCCACTGTAGTGAAGTAAGATCTCAATACCCTTTGACTCAAACAAGTCCAACATGGGTTAACCATAAAACTCAATGGTTTTTGTATCCCTTCGGGTGCAGTTACCAAAGATTCGAAATGGAGCTTAATTTAAAGAAGGTTTAGTAATCCAATTATGATGGGTTATGCATGAATTTTCTTAATTCTGGAGAGGGGGAACTGATGTTTTGACAATAGTAGGATATATTGCCATCATGGACTCACCAGGAACAAGCGTGGAAATATTTTAACCGGTCAAACTCATGTATAATTCGATGTAACACACACACACACACATGAGAACAGGGCAAGAGAAAATATGAATTATATAAACACCTACAGAATTATCATTACTTTTGTTAGAATGGTTTCCAATATTCATAAATCTGGACTTAAAATCTTCCATGTATATACCTCTTCAGGATGATGAAGAGACATTTTAAGCACATCAGGGTGCCACGATTCACCTGGTGCCATGGGGACGTTGCAAAGCATTGCACCAAATAATGAGTTGACCAGCACTTTCAAACCTTCAATACATTGTGGCAGAGGAAAATATGAGGCTACAATCTGCATCAAATAGGAAAAAATATCAAGATACAAAACCTGTCATTAGAAAGAGTGATGGAGAAGGACATCAGAAAACAGGCTCTATACTGAAAATATAAAGGTCAAATACTTCAACTTTGGAAAGTTACCACTCTGCATTCACAATGGCAACCATGAGGATATCTATTCATGACAAAGAATTACATAAATAAAAATTGGATGGGTATGACTTACAGAAGAATCCAAATTATGAGCAGAGGATTTCATCATTGCTGTATAGTACGTCTCATCCCAGGGCTCCAAATCAATACATCTTTGACCACATTTCTCTCTCTTAAAATTCTTAATTGCCTCAAACTCCTACAGGGAGATTGACTATTCATTTGAGTGCAAAAAATGTGATTCCAACCACAATGACAAAGTATTCTAATCCACTCTTCACCATTATAACTATAGAGAACAGAATACCTCATCAGCCCTTGGCCTAACCATCTTGCTCATTTCATGCAGAAATGAAATCACAACCTCAGGTGATGAAGCCAAGTTTGGTTTCACAACAAATTCAGCATAAGATCTGTATCCCATCATCTGCATTGACCAAGTAAAAATTTAACTAATTTTGAACTGCAGGATTAACATCAAAATTCAAAACAATAACATAGATTTCTAAAGTTTTAATTGCTAAAGCATCACCATTTCTGTTTGGTAAAACAAAATGCATGCTGATTAGAGACACAAAATTCTGAACTGAGTATATATCCACAAGAAGTCTTTATGCCATGCCCTATTTGGGGTTCACACTGAACATAAAAAGACTGAAGAAACAACCCAATCTTGGAGGGATGACTTCTCCAAGACAGTAAATCCAAGGTCTTCAAATAGATGCCAGAATAAGAAAATCAAATGCTTAAAATTACTTTTCAAATGCAACCACTTGTGTAGATGATCAGTGCCTGATTACATCATACATGATTTTCAAACACTTCAGATACTGATAACAACCTGGGCCAGTTCATGACGAGCTGCAGCAAGTTTATCAAGTACTTCAAGGTTTGCATGTGGGACAGAGTTTCCTTGGATATATGCCATCTTCCTAACCTGAAAATAAAATTAAAAAAAAGAAGGAAAAGAACTATGAAATTTAGCAATAGCAATGGAGTAATTTCATTTGTACAATAATGACTAGAATATCGAAGCAACAAATAGTAAAATCCAGGAGCAAGAAGACACATCATACAAACTCAACTTTCCAAACAGGAAGAAAACAAGACTGCCAAATATTTGCAACCAACAAGCTGAAAGTACCTCTTCATCTGAGACCCAATGCATCACAGAAACTAGCGTACGGTGATCTGTTGTTATTCGCAGTCCTTTTTCTTTCATGTTATTCCATGACCCTAATGATCCCGAGGAAGTTCCAGAAGTAAAACGGTGAATGGGTTTTAGGAGATGGTGTATGTGTTTTGGGATGCGAGATGCTGGAAATATATCCACATAACCTGGATCAATAGTAATATTTTCACCAAACCTGACAGAATACGCACAAAAGGTATAAAACAGGATAAATAACCAAAGCAAATAGATGTAACAAATCAATGAGGTGATTGAGTTATAGAAGAGCCAATTGAGCAAAAGTGATGCAACACTTACTCTCTACTTAGCTGAAGGATGCTTAAATTGAGCTGATTCACTCTAGCTAACTTCTCTGCAAAGCAAAATTAATATGTTCATGATCTGTGGAAGTAAAATTTTAGTAAGTGGAAAATTTGACCAAAACATAACTTAAAGTCAACAGCTAATAACTCTATCTAACTTAAATTTATACGTTTATCTTCTATAGAAGAAAATGTTTTACAGGCAGTGGAACAGAAAGTCAACAAAAAAAGGGTATATATACCAGGAGGGAGATGAATCCCGCCCTTTTCAAAATCAATACGTAATTGATTGGCAGCCCTATGAGCCTCTTTTGTGAGCAAATGTCCATCTTTCTCTGCTCTTTTCACCGCAGCATATAAAGTATGATTCGTATTGAGGTACTGTCAGAGGAGAGCATGCCAAAGTCAAGAAATAGCTAATCCACTAACTAGACAAGAATAGAACCAAATTACAAGGCAAGCTGTTAAAGCAATTCAAATACCAAATACATAATTGGTCACCTCACATGTAGATATTCATTAATCCTCATTGATGCCTTACCAGCTGCCTCAACAAATTCCCTGACACATATCAGTGAATAACAAATATTAAGCACATCTACTACACGAGACACATGTTCTGATAAAAGTTAATACTCAAGTCACAAAAAAAAACCTGTCTGGATGAGTATTTCTACAAAGTTCCGCAGAATCCACAACACAACATACCTTTCAAATAAAAACACCACAATCATTCCAATAACTAATAACATGAACAACATAACAAGGATGCAAAAATGCAACGAGTGAAGAGATTACCGTGTTAGAAATCTCATCCATAGCTCGTACAACTTCAGCTGAGGAAGGCATGCTGGAAATATAATTAACCAGCTCCCCTGACCTAATAAACATGAAATTCAACTTAAAACATTCTCCAAAACTCAATTTAAATTCGAGGTCGAAACTTCAAAAAAATAAAATAAAATGTATGATATAAAACTAAATGATATCTCAAACCCTTCTTTTCAATTGCCAAGAAATAAAAAAACTTGAAAATTTCATGCTTTACAACCTCATCATTGTATAATATACGTATTAAACCCCCATTATACACAACCAGAATTCAGACTAAAATAATGTCTTAAAGTTCAATTAAGAAACCAAAAGAAAGCAACATTACATACAATACCCAATTTTCACTACCATTTAAACTTTCACCTAACCCATTTCAGCTTTAGCATCAAATTACACTAATCACATAACAAAAGCGTTCAAATCCCTTCAATTTCTCACATTTTCTCAGTAACCAAACACATGCAAGAAATGTTTTTGGTTACCTTTCAATGGCATCATCAACAAAACGTTGAAACCCTTTAGGGTTTTTTAAGTGATCAAAACCGTAGAGTCCCGTGGTGGCGGCAGCTCCGTTTAGTTGAGGGGCGACCCGGGTGCTGACGTGACAGGTCAAGACAAGAGTCGGATAGTTCGGTTTGAGCATGCGTTTGTGACAGAGCTCCGCCGCATACCGGCGGATTAGGGCGGACATTGCTTGGTCGTGGTGGTGGTGGTAAGAGGCTTTCAAGAGAGTGGTTGTTGAGGTCTTGAGTTTTTGAAGTGTGAAATTTGGAAGTTACGCCGTCGTGTCAAGAAGGTGCAGGAATTCATTTTTCGGATAACCTCAAATGAATCCCCGTTCTATAACACATTTTCCAATTAAGTCCCCAATCTATATTATTTTCTAATTTTGTCTCAAGATAACCAGGAATTCTCATTTTGATCCTCTCATCAACACACATGCTTGAGAAACTGCTTTGTCCAGCTGCCGACAAAAGAATCCAATTAAGATTATTCGAGGTACATTAAGGACCTAATTAGTTTTGTTCTAATTTTACGAGATGTATCTGAAGAGACCGACATAGATACGAATGGGCCGTGTTTTTTTTTTAACCTGTTCCTCAAGTTATTTTTTATATAAAATAATATTAAATTGATATTTTTAAATATTTATTAATAGTTTTAATGAATTAATAGTAAAATTAAAAAATTAAAAAAAATATTATTTTATAATTTTAAATAAAAAATACTTTTAAAAAGCATTTTTTTCATCCATTACTGAACATTAGTTAGTTAAAAGTATAAATTAGGAGAATTCTACAGCACAGATTCCAGGAGACTCGGCAAAGAGCATGGCCATCTGATCCTACAGACAGCTCCTACAAAGGGCAGAGGTGATGACTTGGAGAGAGAACTGAGAGCATTCTTTCTGTTACCTGATCATAGCTTGTAAGAAAATGCATTTAAGAGGGAATAGCAAATCCTAGATCTCTGTAGCCACAGTCAACAGAAAGAAACAATCTTGCAGCCATAAACGAGAAGTGAATGCAAATTTATTTTGGTTGCTATAACTCATGAATCGATAAAAATATTGAACCTCCTTGTTTGAATTTACAGCTGTAGGATCAACTAGAATAATGTGACCTGGTTTTCTACTTTCTCAACCCTTTTCTTCCTAGGGCTTCTCACTTTTCCCACAGATTTCTTCAATCTTTTTGCTTCTTTTGGTCATAAGAAGCAGCAGAACTTTTCTTGCTTACAGATGTTGATGTTTTTCTTACTTTTGGATCAGAACGATGTGCAGTATCTCCACTCATTTTCCACTTTGAATCCTCAAAAAGACGTCACGTCAGGAACTATTCCTCCATTGCATATTCCCTCACAATCCCTTCCCCTGCTAGATCCTTCAACAATTCAGCTGCGTTTTTGGCTCCACCAGGCTGCAACAGTTTAGAGTTCTATGAGCAGTTCCCGTGGCCAGTACTGAAAGTGGACCCTCCTTGCATATCTTTTCCCATATAGCTGCACCAAAACATGCACCATACAAGTATATCAACACGACCCTGATCATTCCTAATATTTTCATCGAACCTGAGAGAGTGCTTACGAAAGTTATATAATAGGACCACACAATCACATTGATGTAATAAGATGAAAATCCCATGACGATATAAAAAAGCTGATTGAGGATCGAAAAAACTTTTGCTATATATACTTAAATCCCAACACAGTCGATCACATTCTGATTCTAGTTGTTGCAGCTTCTCTAAAAAAAAAGGAAGAAGAAGAAGCAAAATGGCTTGTTTGTTTTTCATCAGAAAGCCAACTATGACAAGGAATATACCAGGATGGAGATCAGGTCCGTCAAGAAAGTCATTTCAGAATCGTTTGCAGCCCCAAGAGCCTCCCTTGGGAGTAAATGTCCCTCTTGTTCTACCTTTTTAACCGCAGCATATATAGCACGACTGCCATCAAGATGCTGTATGCCGACGAGTGAGCATGCACAGCTAGCAAAATTGGTTACAGGAAATAGCTGATGAAACTGATATATGTTTTAATTAAAATAATTGGTTCAACTAATCATGTGGAGTAAGCTAGTGTTATCTACACAGAGTGGAGTAGAACGGCGAACAGAAGAAACCTATCAAATCAAACACCATAATTGCTCCAAGAATTAATGAGGTTGAAATTAACTGATAAA
>Ga0325414_1000424_pt1 | contig 33863 bp, 13 predicted proteins | sample PopdelMetagenome_8_FD_206183 | JGI IMG/M metagenome (GOLD analysis project Ga0325414, IMG submission 206183) | Populus deltoides microbial communities from Bellville, Georgia, United States - Leaf-PdKOR-R3 | ecosystem: Host-associated > Plants > Phyllosphere > Phylloplane/Leaf | place: USA... | reverse complement strand
TAAATTTTTGAAATTGAGGATTGAAATATAATTAATACAACGGATTACAATTCTAAACTTAGAAAAAATCAAGTAAAGACTTAATTGAATAAGGTGATATTATTTAAAGGAAAAATTGATATTTTTTCATTTATAGGATTTTTCAAGTTTTCTTATAAATAGAATGTTATGCCTCTTATTTTAAGGTGAGTATAGTACAATATAGAAACAACACATAAAAGAAAAAAGCTAGCACAAAAAAGTATAGCATTCTCTCTCTCTCTCTTACAAGAGTTTAAGAGATTTCTCTTTGCTGGGTCATGTGAATTACCGTTAGAGGTCGGACATTTGGACGACTTTTGATTTGCAACAATATATGATCTTTAGGTAGTCCTTGCATAAACCCTAAACAATTCTAGATCTATATAACAGGATCTTTAAGACTCCTATGAAATTATAAATTTATTGTTTTCATTGCATATATGTGTTTCGTGAAACCCAATAACAATATCATCAATTTTTTATTCATACTTTTCTAAAATACCAATTTTCAATGTTGGATTTCTAATAAAAAAAATCTTTAGTTAAGGGTGTTGTAGTAGAATTAATAATTTAATGTTTAGATGAGATAATAATTTTGAAATGAACAAAAAAATAAAAATAAAGGCATATAGAAACTCAAATAATTGTTTTTACACTAAAGAAGAAGTAGGAGGAATTATTTAATATATAAAAAACTCTACCCACTTTTCAAAATATAAAGCCCGTGAATCATATTTACAATGAGTCTCATATTTTAATGAAAGAATATAGTATAACTCATGACATACATGATAATTTCTCGAGGGAATAGTTTATTTAGGGCGTAATGGTTTACTTGGGTTATCCAATGATAACATTCATCACACAATCTAGACAAATTTTACAACCAATATATATATATAATGGTGGAAAAAAAGGGGTCATATTTGTTGACTTGATTGATAAACATTTGAAATCATAGGTGATAATGTTTCAAAATCCAATATGCTAAACAATGAAGGATTTTTTATATGTTTGGATAGAGCATGATCACACGTTCATGTTAATATTCTTTTTTTTCCAAAGCTTAAAAAGTTTATTATTGGTGATAGAAGACCTAACATGTGCAAAACTGTCCCTTTTGGTGGGATTTAGGGATCCTCTAATTATAAAGTTGGTGAATTTTAATAAGAGATTGCAATAAATAAAATAATGAACTTTAAATTCCTAAAAACAAGAGTATTTGTTTTTAGTTATGTATGATAAATGCTCTGCAAAATTAGAGTATGAATAGAGAATAGGAAAAATATAAACCCTTTACCTGGGTAGTTTAAAAGGTATATATAGTCTCTAAACTTTGTCAAGTTGCTTGAATGAAGGGGTTGAAGCGTCATTTTCTCCTAATAGCATTAATGAGAGATAAATATCCCTTACACAACAATAATGAAGGATAAATATCCCTTGCACAATATTAATGAGAATGAATAGAGAACAAGAAAAATATTAACCCTTTACCTGGGTAGTTTAGAAGGTATATATAGTCTCTAAACTTTATCATGTTGCTTGAATGAAAGGGTTGAAGTGTTATTTTCTCTTGATAGCATTAATGAGAAATAAATATTCCTTACACAACAATAATAAAAGATAAATATCCCTTGCACAATATTAATGAGGGATAAATATTCCTTATACAAAATTAATGTTGATTTAATAAAGATATATATCACTTACACAATATTAATGAGGGATACAAATCTTTTATACAAAATTAATGTTGATAGAAATATAGTAGGCTCTTCGAACACTTATATGCACCTAGGAATGAAGGGAGATAATAATTCTTAACTTTAACATCTTATGTTAAAAGACATGAGAATAAACAAATAAATCCATATGACCTAACATGAGGCATAAAAATATTATCAACTTTATATGTATTTAGTTTGGAATAATTCCAAACCCAAGGGTGATGGATCTAGCACCTTGCCAGACCCATATATATTTGAGCTTAGTACTTAGCTGAAACTAAGGCAGTTGGATCTAACATCTTGCTAGACTCGCATACATTTAGGCTTAATGCATAGGTGAAGCAAAAGCAGTTGGGCTCGACACCTTGCTAGACCCACATGCACATGGGCTTAATGCATAGCTGAACTCAAGGATGTTAGGTCTAGCACCATCCCAAACCCACATGCACTTGGGCTTAATGCGTAGCTAACCCCAAAGATGTTTGGTTCTAGCACCTTGTCAGACCCACATACATTTGGGCTCAGCATGTAACTGAACTCAACGATGTTTGGTTTTAACACTTTTTTAAACCAACATATACTTGAGCTCAGCGCTTAGCTGAACCCAATAATATTTGATTCTGCAACTTATCATATCCATAAGCATTTGGGCTCAACGCGTAGTTTAACCTAAGGATGTTTAGGTCTGGCACATTGCATAGACTCATATGCACTTGGGCTTAACACGTAGTTAAACCTAAGTATATTGGCTATGAAACATTTCTAGACCTATATGCACTTGGGCTTAACATATAGTTGAACCCAAGAATGTTGAGACTGACAATCATATGCATTTGGGCTTAACGCATATCTGAACCTAAGGGTGTTGGGTTTAGCTTCTTGCATGACTCATATTATTTGGAATTAGCATTTAGTTAACCCTAAGGAGGTTGAGTATGACACCTCGCTAGACCCACATATACTTAGGCTCAACATCTAACTAAACGAAAGGATGTTGGGCTTGGAAGCCAGGCCAATGTCATTTGAGCTTGGCATTCTGCCAAGCCTAGATACGTTGAGTTATTACCATGCCTTTAAACCTAAGTATATTGGCTATGAAACATTTCCAGACCCACATTCACTTGGGCTTAACATATAGTTGAACCCAAGGATGTTGAGACTGACAATCATATGCATTTGGGCTTAACGCATATCTAAACCTAAGGGTGTTAGGTTTATCTTCTTGTAAGACTCATATGTATTTGGGCTTAGCATTTAGCTAACCCTAAGAAGGTTGAGTATGACACCTCGCTAGGCCCACGTATACTTAGGCTCCGCACCCAACTAAACCAAAGGATGTTGGGCTTGGAAGCCAGGCTAATGTCATTTGTTGAGTTATTACCATGCCTTTGGCTTTTTTAATCATAAGCTTTTAAGTAAACATATTAAAAATATATTGATCCATCAGTAGCCTCCTAAGTCTTTGTGTATTTACTATGTAAATATTAGAAAAGTTATCAGCTTTAATGAAAGACTTTTACCTTCCACATGATATTTTTTTTTGTCATATGTAAAACTATTGGGATTTTTCATGGCCAAATCGCTTGTACTTATTGAAAAATATGGTGGCCAAGTGACCTATCTTCAATAAAAGAGATGTTTATTGGGAAATAAAACGGCAGTATGTATTTAATGTAGTAATTGAGTATATTCTTGGAGATCTAAAATGACATAAAAAGTTATTCATCCAACATTTAGGTGAAAAAATATTTTCTTTATAACCCTAGTTGTTCTTGCTTTTCTTTTTTTATTTTTACTTTCATTATTTTTAATCTCTGTAAAAGAGCAGTTTTGTTAAAGAACCCTTGAGTCAGTTTCACTCTATTTTAATAAAAAAAAAACCACTATCTCAAGTATCTCTCGCTAATAAATTTATTTCTCTTTCTTTTGTGAATAGAAAAATGGACCCAAAAAAAGTTAAAGCTAACCCTAAGAATATGGATATTACTGCCTCCAATAAGGAGTTCAGGTTCCAACCTAAAACTAGAGGACGGAGGTCCATCAAACTAGGCCCCAAAACTAGAAAGGGTGGAACCCTAGTATCCACCTCTGGTTTGGGGGAAATAGTTCCCCCTATAATAGAAGTTCTTCCCCTACTATTGCTAAGGAACCTTAAGGGAGGGCAAGGCTACCCCAGGCTCCTAAAGATGATGCCCTAGCACTTTGAATGTACAGAAGATGACATTTGTCAATGGTTGGTAACTAGGAGAGTATAAAGCCTAACTGCCTGCCATTTTAAGTGTATTAACCAACTAATCTTAGGTTTTTTCCAAAGTCAATTTGAAATTACCATCCCCATTTGCATGTATGATATAGGATACACCTTCCCTCTCCACGAGTTTGTGAGGGAAGTATTCAGGTATTATAGCTTAGGTCTAGGCCAACTACATCCTAATAAATGGATAATCCTAACCGCTTTTAATAAATTTCATAAGCTCATTGGGATCGAGCCTGCTGTATTTTTATAACTTGTTACCATTTGATTGTTGGGATTAATGGTGGCAATGACCCACAAGAGCTATAGAGAGGACTCTGTAGGGTAAGCCTGCGCATATCAAGAAGTGAGTTGTGCAATCGCACTAGAAAGACCAAGTCATTCTAATATTTGGTGAGTTGTGAATTCTCACTAGGGAGACTATGTCATTCCTTGCCAAGGTAAGTTGTGCAATCACACTAGAAAGACCGAGTTAATTCCATCCTTGGTGATTTGATGAAAGATTTTTTAGTATCACCTAGAGAAAATGAAGACATTGTCATTTATATAGAAGTGTAAACCCCCGGTCAAAATATTACGGTGTTAGAAAAATATTAGAAATTGAACTAACGACAAAATGAGACAAAAATAAAAGAACTATGTTTTTAAGAATAAAGAAATAATCTCAGGGCTTACTTGAGTAACTAGTATGTTCCACATGAAAATGGTATAAGAAAATTCAAAATTTTGACGTAAATAACCTACTTACTAGTTTTTTGGTAATGAATATAATTTTCAATCTCATCGTTGGATCGAGCTAAACATTTACGAGTAATGTCTTAACATATTTTTCTATTTTTAGGTAGAATTTTAGGGTGATTGGAGTTCATGAAGATCATGTAAAACTATCAAATGTTAGACAGAAAAACTAGAGAATTCATTAATGGCATTTTTTATAAATAAGGTGATGAGCTGACAATTCCTGCAACTTCTTCTTTTTTTTCTTCTTAAGGTAAGCCAGAACTAAAAGAAATTAAGAGAAGGGAAGAAGAGAAAAAGAAAAAAAAACTAGAGAGCTTTTCTTAAACAAAATACTTGAGAGAAATCATGTTTAGGGTGGAGGAGTGATTAAACATACAAACAAAAGATTTAAGCTTATGAAAACAAGTGAGAAGAAGAGAAACTAAAGGTGAAAGTTTCAACCAATAAGGGAGAAAGAGAAGGTGTGGAAAAATCTCACCAGGTTAGCATTCAAAGTTCATAATCTTGTTGGGTAAGGTTTTATGAACTTGTTTCTATAAGTTTAAATGGAGATTAATAGAGTTGTGTAAAATTTCTAAATTTTAAATTTAGGTTCATGATTGATGAATTAGGAATCTATGATATTGTGAATATGTGATTAGCTTGACATGAGATAAATGTGAAGTAGTTTAAATTAATGACTTATAGAAGAAACAAAACTTGAGAATTTTGAGAAATGAAGGGTCGGCCATGTGTAGGAAAACAAAATAGGAATTTGTAGGAGTTAAATCAATGTTTGTTTATTGTGTATCTGATGTTTATGGATAACTATATGATAAGTTGAATTGGATTTCAATTAATCCAACTAAAAGTCAGAGAATTGAAGAAATTTCACTTCTTTTATTCCTATATTAAGCTAATCTAAGTAGAGAATGAACTTGATTAAGTTGATGGTTGTGTATTTGTGTTTAATGATGTTAAATGATGTATTCAATGATAATGGTTGCCTTAAATGGTGAAGAAATGCATGAAAACTATTTTGTTGTTCATCAAATTACAACCTAGAATTTGGACAGTTTTACCACCTGACTTTCAGTTGACATTTGAACTAGTAAATGATGAAATTTGAAATATATTTCTTTATGAAAGTTGTAATTAAAAATGTTAGCTTCAAATGTAATTGAGTTTTCTTAATTTAGAGTTATAAAACTCCAGATATGGATTAAAAATGAAAAAAAGGTCAAATTGTATCTTGCTAGACAAATTGTACATGTTACTATAATGGGTGGTTTTGGATGTGCAAATGGAAGAACTAAGTGTTCTTTCCTTCATCAAAATTATAGCTTTGTATCTTAGAGTCCAAATGAGATAAATCACACCCAAAATCAAGTTCTATAACTTTAGTTATGATTTAAACATTAAATAGTTTTCTAGAGTGACTAAGTTAAAATGACTAGAATTAGCCAACCTTTAAAAATTATAAGAATTGAATTGTAATGGATTCCCATAATGATTGAGTTTTATATGATGTGATATTCTTGTTGTTACAAAAAAGGCCACAAGATCAAAACACCAACATGGGACCACTACATGCGCTCAAACACTAGTTAGGTGTTTGGCACCTTGTAACTTTTAATTTAGCAAAGTTTATTACATCGTGTAACTGAATATTTTTTTTAATGCATAGATGGTAAGTGTTTGCCTTGACCACCTTCATGACTTTAAAGGGACCATCCCTTTTTAGGGCTAGCTTGCCCTAACTTTCTCTGTTGCTAGTAGCCTTCAACTTTTTTAACACCAAGTCTCCAAATTTGAACCATTTATTATTGACTCTAGCATTATGGTATTGAGTAGTTATGCGTTGATAAGCTTTATTTTTTATTGCTGCAATTAATGAAGATTCTTTTAATAAATATAAATTGACCATAAGGCCTTGTTTTTCCTTCTAATGTATAATGGACTACTCGATGACTTGGACACTCAATCTTAACTAGGATCATAACATCAATTCCATAGGTATGGAGAAAATGAATTTTTCTAGTAGATGTCTTCACAATGGTCTTATAGACCGAAAAATATCACATTAAGTAACTCTACCCATTCTAATTTAGTGTCTGTTATCTTCTTCTTAAGTTTATTAAGAAGGACCCTATTGATGAGTTCAACCCGACCATTAGTTTGGTGGTGAGACACTAAAGAGAATCAATGGTCGATGTGAAGCCTTTAACATTGTTCCTTCATCTTGCGGCTATCAAATTAGGTCTCATTATCAGTGATCAAGATTTTGAGAATTTTAAATCTACAAATGACATTTTTCTATTAAAAAAAAAAAGATGACTTTGTTGGTGGTAATATCTACCAAAGCTTTTGTCTCTATTCCCTACGACCTTTGGGAAAGAACCCAATATGTCCGTTCCCTATTGGGAAAAAGGCCAAGGGGAAGATATTGTTGTCAGCTTTGTAGAGGGTTGTTTAGAGACTGATGCGAACTTCTAACATTGATTGCATATTTTCACCAAGTTGGTAACATCATTTAAGATTATTGGCTATAACAATTATACTCTGGTGCCCGAACAGTAAAAGCTTTAGAGTCGATGTGTAATCCACAGATTCCCCTATGGATTTCCTTAAAAACATAAGTGCTTTCTCTAAGAGACAAACACTTTAACAAGGGAGCTAAGACACCGTCCACCAAACAATACCCAGGTGCTCACCTAGTTAAACAAATAGCCTCATTTTTATCCAAGGACAACTCTCCAATAAGCAAAAAGTCTCTAAAAAGAGTTCTTTAATCCTCTACTGTGTCAACAAATAACCACCAACCCTTCAATACTTGGTTTTTTTAAGATTTCAATCTAAACTTTTAAATGGAGGTTAACTAAATTAGAGCTTTCCAATTTGAACAAAAGATCCACCCTTCTATTCTCTTTCCTTGGAATGCGATAAACTATTATTTCTATTTCCTTGTCTTTCCTAGAGAACTATACTTGTACTATCTACAAGTATTTCATTAAAATAGGATCTCTAGTTTTAAATAGGAAGGGGAAAAGCCTCTAAGATTTATGTCAAGCCTAATCTTGCTAAGAGAGTTTCATACTTTGACACATTATTGGTGGCTGGAAATTCAAATTGAATCCTATATTCAAAGACATGCCCATGGGGCTTAGAAGCATAACCCTAACACTACTTCTTTAAAAATTAAAAGACTCATTGACATGTAATTCCTAATGTGGGATCAACTATATGGAATGTGAGGGAATCATAACTTCTTTTAAGGGGATCGATTGTTTAGCTATTGGAACATGATTGTCTTGTAGATCATTCTCAAAAGAGCATTTGACTATGAAGTCTGCTAAGTCTTGCCCTTTAATATATAGTCGTGACAGATATAGGATTTCATATTCTCCTAACTCAATCGCCAACCTTACTAGTCGTCCAAACATGTCTGACTTATGAAGAATTTGTCATAGAGGCTGGTCTATTAGTACTGTAATTTGGTGACCTTAGAAGTATAGTTTTAGTTTCCTAGAGGCGCTAACCAGAGTTAGGCCCATCTTTTCCACTTTCAAGTATCTTGTTTCAGCATTATCGAGTCCATAAGGTGTTGGTAAATAATGGGAGCTTAGTTAACATCTTGTTTAGAGATGTGATGTCCTAGATGTGAATAGATCTTTCAAGGATAACTCTTGTACAGACCCTTTTGATAGGGATTGAAAGGTTAAGAGTGCAAATAAAGGATTCCTTAGATATCCCATCATTTACCAATACCTTGTGGACTCAATGATTCACTAAAATCATGGAAATTACTGGTGTTTCCTTATTAAGGTAAGTCACTCCCTCCCTGTTGTGAGGACCTATTTTTCATACTTTCTCTTGCAATTAGAAGTATCTCCCCTATCTAAAGTGCCTTCTAGAATCACATTAATCTCAGGTAGGGGGTGGGTAGATTAGCTGGGCTCTTCTCTATCATGTTCCATGCTGGCATGCCCTTTGCAAATTGTTTTAGATAATCCTTGGATATCAATCTCTCAATCTATTTCTTCAATATGAAGCAATCTTTCATATCATGCCCTTTATCATTATAGAACAAGCAAAACTTCTTGGAGGTGAGTGTGTGTAGAAGTGATACCATATGAGATAGATATTAAATAAAGAATTTCCTATTAATGGTTGTAAATACTTCTGTGAGGAAGACATTCAGATGAGTCATATATCTCATCTAGGGTATTGTATGCACTCCCTTATTGGCTTTTTTTTACCTTTTTTAAAATTATTATCTCTGTTAGGGGAGCGATTTTGCTTGAAAGGTTTCTTATCCTTAACCTCTTTGTAGAAATGGGGAGGCCCATGTCTCAACATATTGGTTTCTTCCACCTATATATGATTCTTCATGACTTGTGTTACCTTCAACAAGATTTTGTTTGTTAGACCTTAAAAATCCTTCTATAGAGAACATTCCATCACTTCACTTGTCAAAACCTCTAATGCTATTAACTCAGTCAATTATTCCACCTTAGGCATTTCTTTATTGAACCTCTTCAAATATGCTTTAGTAGATTCCTCTCCTGATTGAGTAATACCAAAGAGTTCTGTGGAGCTTCTCTTGGTGGATATACTAGTGCTAAACCTTGACCCAAGTTTAGCATAGAGGTTATTAAACCTATGATAGAGCCTGGCTTTAGGTTGTTATACCAGGCTCGTGCTGACCCTTTAAAGCTTATGGGAAGGATCTTGCACATAACATCACCATCATGGATGACCAACTCAAGGTTGCTACATATGTTTTGGACATGTTATTATGGTTTCGTGAGACCATCATAGTTGTCCAAAGTTATCTTGGTGGATATGTACTCCTTAGGGATGGGGGTGTGTAAAACTCCTTTAGAAAAAGGTGATCCTATTATCTCATGAGGACTGTGGACTTCATCTTGGATACATCTATCAATCATATTTTTGCCCAACATTTGTGGAATAGGCTCTAAGAAGCTGGATGATTTTAGCATGGAACGATAAGATCGATAGCTAACTTTGATCCAACAGTGTCTAGAAAGATCACGTCTAGAGTGACTGCTTATTGGGAGAGCTTCACGTTTATGAGAATGATCTCTAGAGAGACTGGGAGATCATCAAGGTGGAAAGCCTTCCAAGTTATTTTTCCCAGCTTCCTTTAGAGAAAACAATTATCTCTTAGCAGAGGGGACTACTTGTGGTTGAGAGGTTGGGACTGAGGGAGCTACCTTATATGCTAGGACTTACTAGGGTGGAAAGGCCAATTATTTCCCCTATGATGCCAAGATAGCTTGGGTAAGGGCTTCCATGTGATTAATGAGTTGTTAAAGCTCTAATGGAGCAGACATGCCAAGAATTGCAGGGAGGTTCGTGACATATCTCATCCTAGGAGTTTCTTGATTGTTTGTCATTAATAGTGATTATGTATGTCAAAAACCATTTATAAAAAAACAATTGATGGCTTTTCTATCAAGTCTCTACAGACAACACCAATTGATGATGTTCCAAAATTCAATATGCTCAAGAATGAGGGTTTTTTAAGTGTTTGGATAGAGGGTAATCACACGTTTATAGTAATGTTCCCTTCTCCAAAGTTCAAGAAGTTGATTATTAGTGATAGAAGACCTAACTCTTGTAAAATAGTCCCTTTTGGTGGGTTTTAAGGACCCTTTGATGATAAAGTCAGTAATTTTTAATAAGGGATTGCAATAAATAAGAGAATGAGCTTTAATTTTTTAAGGACAAGAGTGTTTGTTCTTAGTTATGTATGATAAATTCTTTATAAAATAAGAGTATGAATAGAGAATGAGAAAGGTATGAATCTTTTACCAGGGTAATTTATATATATAGCGTTTAAACTTTATCTTATTGTTTGAATGAAGAGGTTGGAGCATCATTTCCTCTTGATAGCATTAATAGAGATAAATATCTCTTACACAATATTAATGACGGAAAGATATCCCTTACACAATATTAAAAATGGATAGATATCTCGTACATAAAATTAATGTTGATGGAAATATGGTAGGCTCTTTGGAGACTTTTATGCGCCTAGGAATGTACAGAGATGATCATTCTTAATTTTTAATATTTTATGTTAAAAGATACAAGAATAAACAAAAAAATCCATGTGACCCAACATAGAGCCTAAAACAATTATCAACTTTATATGTATTTAGTTTGGAATGATTCCAAATCCACCTTCCTAAACCCATATGCACTTGGGCTGAGAATGTAGCTGAAACTAAGGTAGTTAGCTCTAGCATCTTGCCATAACCATTTGCAGTTGGACTCAATTTATAACTACAACCAAGGTAGTTGGGTCTAGCACCTTCCAGACCCATATGAACTTGGGTTCAACATCTAGCTAAACTCAAAGATGTTGGATCTGACACCTTGCTAAACCCACATGCACTTGAGCTCAATGTGTAGCCGATCTTAAGGATGTTTGGGTCTACCACATTGCTAGAACCACATGCACTTGGGCTTAGCGCGTAGCTAAATCTAATGGCATTGTGTAAGCCACTAAGTAAGTCTATAAGGATTTCAAAGTAAATATTATGTTAAGAAAGTAAATTGAATATTTACACTAAGGGGATGATAATACAATTTAGGAATTTGAAATAAAATGTTATGTGTTAATGTTAAAAAATAAAACTATGAAAAATTGCTAAACAATACAAAATAAAAAAAACATTAAAAAAACTAAAAGAAAATAATATATTAGGAAATAAAAGTTATGGGATAAAGTTTAATGAAATTCGATATTACTCAGCTTCAAATTGGTTTATACAAGTGTTAGGGTCTGGAAAATATTACTCGGGAAACTTAAAAGGTATAAAAGAAAGGGTATAATAGGAATTAAAAAATTTTATCCCTATATATGTGTGTGTGTGGGGCCAACCATTGAAGGAGAAAAAACTGAAAATTCTTCATTTCTTTTAGCTTGATTTGAGAGAAAACTTGGAAATTAGGGTTATGTTAAATTAGTTATTAGGAATGTTAATACATGTAAAAATGATTGTAATGGATGTAAAAGTTGATGTTCTAAAGAAGAAAACATGAAGAGAAATTGAGGGGAGTGACTAGTCAAGTATAGAAAAAAAAGGGGGAAATTCTTGTTTTGATGTATATGTGTAAAAGTTGTAAGAAACAAGTATAAAGGGTTATATTAAAGATTATTTTATAGGAATTAGATCATGTTATCAACTTTGCTTAGCATATTATAACTTTATGAATTATGGTTTTAGAATGAATTCTTAGTGAGAAGATATAAATTAGTGTACTTTGGTTAAATGATATATGTAATGAAGGATTTTTAACTTAAACTATGATAGAATTAAAGAAAATAAAAGAAAAGAGAAAGAGACCTTATGGTTGAATTGTATGATGGTGTGATATTGATTTATTGAGAGTTAATATATTAAGAAAAGAATAAATTGATTAAGTGTATATATTTAGTGAAAATGAAGGATCAATTATAAAGGTGGGTCATGTAATTAATATATGTGTAAAACTAAATGATGACATGTTATGAGATAAAAAGAGATATTGATAAGGGTACCTTCTTTAGATTCAGGAGAGGCATCAGGAGTTGCATCTTCTGCAGCTGAAGGAGTGCATACAATTAAAGGTGTAGGTAGGTGCTTATGCACCTTAATCTTTTTTATTATTATAGTTTATTTTTTTTCCAATTTATTTTACTTGATAAATTATACACCGAAAAGGGATTGTGAAAAGAATACAAAATAAGAAAGAAATGATGTAAGGTGACACAGAATTGTGTTTGGTAAATGGATATGTAAAGAAAATCAAGAATATATTGTTTTCATTATTGCATGAAAACCAATGTTTGTTGCTTCCATTGATGGATGAGAACCATTGTTATGTTGCTTTCATCGTTAGATGAAAGCCAATGTTTGTAACTTTCATAGTTGAGTGGAAGACATTATTGTATTGCTTTTATTATTGAATGAAAGCCAATGTTTGTTGCTTTCAATAATGAATGGAGCCATTGTTATACAACGATGAAAGCTAATGTTTGTAGCTTTCATCATTGAGTGGAAGCTATTCTTTTATTACTTTCATGGTTGAATTAAAGTCAATACTATGTTGTTTCTATTATTAGATGGAAAACAATAAGATGAGGTGTTGTGAATAATAAATATGGAATCAGGGTAGCAATGAGGTTATGACTATCAAGAAATGATTGATATTTATTAGGGATAGTTTTTATTATATGAGGTATATTTTGTACTGATACACTTTTTATATATAATTAGTAGAATCTTCCATTTTATTATGTAATTAATCATTTTTTAAATCTTTAGATGTAGTACCAATCAAGCATTTACTTTTTCTTGTTTTATTTTTTATAATTCTTATCCTTTTGACTTATAAGTTTTATTATTTATATTCTGTGGAAAAATAAATGTATGCAAATCTTAAGTTGGGTTGATTTGGGATAAGGTCTAGGATGGTTGGACCATGTTTGTGGTATTGCTCATGTTGTGATCGAAGATGTTAATAACTTGGTACCCTCCAAGTATAGGGAAAACTCTGTTGAAATTTTGGTAGAATCTTTAACAACGTAAAATTTGCATAACAACTTGTATAAATGAATAAAAAATTGACTCTAATTGTTATATGTTTGTTTAATATATGGACATAACCATGTTTTGGATGGAAGGATGTTACACATTGGTTCTAGCATCTTTCTAGACCCACGTGCACTTGAACTCAAGGCATATACGAACCTAATGATGTTTGGATTTAACACATTGTCAGACCCATATGCACATAAGTTCAGCACATAGTTGAACCCAAGGATGTTGAGTTTGACACCTTGCCATACCTATATACACTTGAGCTCAACACGTAGCTGAATCTAAGAAGGTTGGGTCAGCCACCTTGCCAGGCCCACATGTACTTGGACTCAACGTATAATTGAATCCAAGGATATTGGGTTTGGAAGTAAGTCAAGGTAATGTCATCTGGGCTTGACGTTCTACCAAGCTTAGATACGTTAAGTTATTACATTTCCTTTAACCCTTTTAATCATGTGCTTTTAAGCAAACAAATCAAAAATATATCGATTCATCAATAGACAAGCAGAATCAACTCATTATCATTTAGGATGGTTTAACCTAGTCTATATATCCAAAACATTCCTAGTAAGGGAGCTTGAACGAATATGAATCATACCAGTGATGTAAACCCCCGGTTAAAATCTTCTCAAAATATAAAATTTTTAACCCAAAGATATAATGAGTTAAATTAAATTAAGGATATAAAATTAAATAACAAAGGATGAAATTAAAAGAAATAAAATAAAGTATAGCACTTATTGTTATAAAAGAGAAAAGATGGGAACAAAATGTAATAACTAAGCAAAATGGGGTCAATATATAAATATTAAAAGATTTGACTATAAATAATTTATTTCTTCATTTTTAAGCCAACAATAGAGTGAAAAAAGAGGGGGAGAATATTTTCAAGCCTATTTACAAAACTTTGAGAGGAAATCCTAAAATTGAAGGGGTTTGGGTAAATTTTAGGCTAAGTGGTGAGGGAAACAACATCAAGGCAAGAATCAAAGGAGAATAAGTGAAAGAATTTGAGGATTTGAAAAAGGTAGGAAGCCAGCTAAGAGGGGGAAAAGAAGGAGTGCCAAAAAAAATTAACAAGTTAAGGATCGAAGTTCACTTTATCACCAGGTAATGGGTTTTGGACCCGATTATGCATGTTAAATTGAATACAATTAAGAATTGATGCTTAAATTGAAAATTCTAGGTTAGGGTTCATGAGAAAAATTAGGAGAAATGAGAAATATGTCTTGCTTGATGTAATTGATATGGAAATGGATGAAAACAACTTAGAATAATAAATGATTAAAGAAAAAAATCCTAGTGTTAGGAAGGGTAGTGGTGTTGACCATAAAGAAAAAAAATTAGGAAAAATTTTAAAACAATGCATGAATGTTGTTTGGTTGTGATTATTGTAGCATGTGTTGAAATATGAAGAATGAATTGAAAAGAAATAGAAATCTTGTGTTTAATTGTAATGGAAAAGTTTGGTTAAGCTTTGAATTATGAACATTTTCAATTATAAGGAATTATGTAATTTTGAGTAATGTTGAATTATTATTGATGAAGGAATGTTATGAGTTATGTGGAAGAGAAATAATTGCTTTGAATTGTGAGAAAACAAATGATAATACTTCATTGTAGGTAAAAACAAAATCTGAACAACTTCATCACTCAGCTTCCAGCTCGGTTTAGGGGATGAAAATGATGAAAATTGAAATAAGTTTCTTATAAAAGTTGAAGTTAGGGGTATTAGTTTTCCAACGAGACTGACCTTACTTAAATCGAAGTTCTAAAACTTCGGATACAAGTTAAAAACTGAGGGAGGGTCGAATTAAATCTTACTAGAATGTTTTTAGATGTTGTAATAACAAATAGAGTAAGAGGTGTAAATAGTAAAGCTAGGTTTTTTTCTTTTCAGTAAAGTTATAGCCCTGTATCTTAGCTTTTGGAAGAAACAAACTATGCACATAACCGAATTCTATAACTTCAGATATGGTTAGAATATTGATTAGTATTTTTAAGTAATTAAGTTAAGTTAAGTTAAGTCGGCAAGAAGTAGCTAACTTTAAAAAATTTGTTTAGAAATTCTCTTAATGTAAGATTTAAATGATGGAAATTATAAGAAACAAAAAAAAGTTAATATAGGTTAAATAGCTAATGATGATTAGCTTAAGTGATATAAAATCATATTAAGTCAAAAATAAAATGATTGTTTATGGAGTCAAATTTCAAAATAAATTGAGGATTTAATATTAAATGATATTGTTCCTGTTGGTACAGGAGAGGTCACAGAACCCACTTAGTAGCAAGGAACTATTTCACACGCCTAGATGTCAGGTAGGTGCTCGGCACCTTAAAACTAATGAATTAATTAATTTTGAGTCTAATTTTTCCTTAAATGTATTGTAATCTATTTGATAAATGTTAAATTTTGAAAAAACTAGTTTCCAATTAATAAAATAAAATAGTTTCCTAGTTAATAAGCAATTAAAAGAATCTATTAATATAGTAATGAAATAAATGTGAGAAGATATTGTATGTCCATAAACTATGCAGCTGTATTAGTTGGGAATATCTATATATATAAAAAAGTAGTAATAATAAACCTTTATTGGCAACTGTATTGGTTGGGAATATCTTTCAACATAAAGTCTATCGGTAATGCTCATATTGAACCCAACTGGGCGAAAAGCTCTGATCTTATCTAATACAGTAGTGAAGACTTAGTGACGGATTAGTTGTTTGAAATGTTGGATAAGAACAAAGGAACTAGCAGGATCTTATCTAATACAATTGCTCCACATGCTCGGCTTTGACTTCTTTCACATTCTCAACAAGACAAATGTCCTTTAATAAACACGTACACAATCTGATCTTCTGTGGAAATATGACATGTGAACATCTTTAGCAAGAACAATTCTTTATAGTTGAAATAACATACGCATTCAATAGAGCTCGGCAATCGCTAAGGCCGGTGACTTGTATTTCGCTTCTGTACTTGAATGAGAGACCACATTATGCTTTTTATCACTCTAATAAATCAAAGTTTTTGCCTGGAAAAACACCTTATCCGAATTGCCTACTCGATTTAAATCACACTACAAAAAAAAAATAGTAAATATAAATAGAAATACTGATGGAAAAATTCCATCAGTATATTATGATGATTTTTACCGAAATTAGTTTTCATCCTTGTATCTATTGGAAAACATCGATAAATGTTTTTTTTGGTGTAAACCAAGAAAATGATTGAGGGTATTATAGTGAGATTCAAAAAGGCAAATTGTATGATGACATGATACTTTTACTGATAAAATGACTAATAAAGTTACTGACAAAATAATTTTGTTAGTAATGTTGTTGATGATATTTAATTTATGACCTAGACCCTCATCTCCCCCTCCCTCATTTCTCCTTCTTCATTATGCATTTTTTTTCTGCAACAAACAACCACCCCCTCCTCTTCTAATCTCAACACAATTCAATCTCCCATAACAAATCTGACCATCACAACAATCAGTTTATCAATATCTGTGTTCTGACTCAAATTTTATTGAGGATTCTCGTAAGCAAATCTATCATTTTTTTTATTTGAACTCAATTTTAAATGTTGATTTTTTTTTGCATATTTTTTTGTAGTATATGTATTTTTGTTTGGGTATTTACTTGTTTTATAATTTTTTATCATACAAATTTGTTGTATAGATTTATGATTTGTACATTTTAAGGTTTGTTTTAGATTTTGTAAAATTATATTTGTTTGTAAATTGATGAATCTTATGTCTAATTGTTAACTTAGGTGTTCTATGATGAAATAAATAATGACATATTTAATAGGTCTATTTTATTTTTTGTCAATTTCATTGCCGAGTTGAAATTTTTGGTAAATGCGTAGAAAATTGAATTTATGTAGATAATTGATAATGAATTAAGAGTACTATTAAAATAGATTGAATAAGTTTGAGATAAATCAATACTTTTGCAAATTATTTAGTTAACATAATGGGTGATCGTTCATGAATATATAAAGATTCACTTCAAGGGTTGTGGATGATGAATTATTGTAATAGAGTTTAGGGTTTTATTAATTATGCATTATCCAATCCAAAAAATATTAGTGGAGGTGGTATTAGATGTCCATGTAAAAGGTGTAAAAACAAAAAGTTTCTCAATCCAGATGTAGTAATGATGCATCTTCTATAAAAAGTGTTCATGAAGAAATATTTGTGTTGGTATGCACACAAAGAACCATATGTTACTCACGATACCATAGTAGAAAGGATGGTTAGGTTAACTTCTAGTTATAGCAACGTGCATGGAGTTATAGATGACAATAGTAATTCTTATAGAAATATGGTTATGGATGTGATAGGAATGAATCAGGGTCATATCAGTTAATGTCCCATGATAGATGAAACACCTAATGCAAACTCTACTAGGTTTTTTGATCTTTTAAAAGATTCTAACGAACCATTATGAGATATTTGCACAAATCATAGTGTAAATTATCGGTCGTTGCACAAATATTCAACATTATGATAGAATTGTCGAATGGGTGAGAATCATTTTACCTTAAGGGAACAGGCTGAAAGAGAACTTCTATGCTGCTAAGTCCATGATGAAACCCCTCGGTTTAGGATAGCAGAAAATTGACATGTCTTTTTAACTAATTAATTGATCCATATCAAGTTGCTTCGTCTAATGACTTAGAAGAAAATTCAAATTTTCACATCGTCAAGAATATTTTTGTTAATATTGACGTTGAGGAGTTGAATGATGTTTTGAGCTCCAACGAATATACACAAGAAGATGAAGATTGTGATGGAGATGAGGACGAGTCAATGGATGAAGAAGAAGACAAATCTGATTAATTTGCACAACACAAATGTGTAATGTAATATTTATGGATGAAATTCACTTCAATGTAATGACAATGGTGTTAATTTATTATTGAATGACAATGAGATATTTATTTTATTATTCTGATGTTAACTAATGTTATCGTGTTGTGTGTGCAACAATGAATTTAAGTATTTGCAAGATGGATAGATAGGGAATACAAATATAATTTGTCATCAGACACATTACATACATGTATACCGACGGAATGTGTCTGTCGGTATATTCTAGAGACCATGAGAATTGTTCACTTTTCAATGCGGTGATAATTAATGATCTTTTGACTGTTGACTTTTTTTACCAATGGAATCACCAACGAAATGAAATGTCATCGGTAATATTTAAAGGGGTTTTCTGAATATTTTCACGCAAGTTGAAAATTTTCATTTGACTTTACAAACGAAATCACTAATAAAAATATTAAAAATTTTAATACTTAATTTTTCATCTGTGATTCTGTTGGTAAAACTCCCCCAGATACCAAGACCATTAAATTTCAATTTGACTTTTCGAATAGAATCACCAACATAAATATTAAAAATATTAATATTTAATATTGCGTCGGTAATCCCGTCGATAAAAACTAAAATAAAAGACTAAACCATGAAAGATCGGGGTTCCGTCTTCTTCTCTCACACACCAAATTCTCTCTCTTTCTCTTCTCTTCTCTCTATCTCATTCTCTCCCGAGATCAAGCATTCTCTTCTCTTATCATCCTAAGATATGTTGTCTTTTTTCAATCTTCTTCGTATTTTTCTTTTTTTGGGTTTATTAACAATGTCTTTTTTTTGTTTTTTTATTTTATTTAAGAGACATTTTTTCTCTTAATTTTTTTCTTTTCTTCATTCTCTTCTCTCCTAATGAATTTTTCATTCATTTTTCTTCATTTTTGCATTATTTATGTTTTTTGGCATTATTTTTGTTCAATTTTATGTTCTTAATAATTTTATGAATTAATAAATGACATGAATTTTTGTTGTTAGTGAAATCATTTTTTCATTATTTTGTTGAATTTTAGTTATTTGTTTTTCAAATTTATTGTTCAATTTGTATTAAATGTGTAGGATTAATTTTAATTATTATTTTGTATTTATTACATTTAGAATACATTTTTTTTAAATTTAGGGTTAAAAATATTATCACTTATAAATAATTGTTTTGAATTTTAGTTGTTATTGTAATAATTTTGTATTATTTTGTTGAAGTTTAGTTGTTTTTGTTTTTTCAATTTTGTAGTACAATTTATGTTAAATGTGTAGGATTAATTTTAATTATTATTTTGAATTTTTGTAAATTTATAATAATTTGTTGTAAATTTATGATTAAAAATATTATCATGTGGAAAATGAAATTTTTCTACAAATTTGAATTATGCTAAATTGTTAGAAGAAATTGAATAAAATCAACTGGTTTATGGCATATATTTTATGTATAGGGGAGATGCTGTCAATTTTTTTTTAAATAGGAATCATTTAATTTTTTTTCATCCTTTAATTTGTGTAAATGCCTAGGAAAAAGTCTATTACACGTCGCAAGGATAAGATCATTTTTAGTTCTTCTAGTAGCGATGCTGACGACTAGGAGTCATTAGATGCCGACCAAGAACAGGCACCTAAAGCACAAACATTTACTTCCGATGCGGGCTTGTTGAGTGCGATGCCGCAACGTCGAGGGTGGTCCCTTCACAACATGATCTATTTACCCGCAAGTAAAGAGGCCCACTAGAAGAATGACCTTTCAATGTAAGTTTGTTTTGCTTTCACAACAACATGTTTAATAATTTTTTTAAAAATAATATCATTTAACGAATGCAATTTCAGGTTTACAAACATTGAGCCTACTAGAACAATAACATTGTCTTTTAAATCATCGATTGAAATTCCATTGTTTCAATGGAGCCAATGTCCTGATGGAAACCGCAAGTCGATGTATGGTTTTCAAGGTTCAAAATTAGTATTAACTTCAATATTTTTTATTTTAATTTGGATCATTAATTGAAATTTTCTTTTTATAAATTTTTATTTCAAGGAAAAATTTGAAAGGGAGAGTTGATGATAATGTTGTAAAGAGGGTTTGGGAGAATCATGTTGTAATTAGATAAGATCGAATTCATGATATTTTTTTTTCCAAATATTAAAATTTTATTTTTCATTTACTGACAGATAATTAATTTGAGCCATATATGTGTATGATTTTTCATACAAGGCATATAAAAAGCGAAAAAATATACAAAACAAAGAGAGCTTCCAGGCTATAACAACTTGGTACTTTAAAAGGATTTCAGACCGTCGTACATCTTAAATGCTACATAGGTGGAATACATTCAGCAAGTGGCATCCATGTATTTCACTTGATGGTTATAGTCTGGTACGTATAACTAGAACCGACATGTTCACGGTTTCGTTACCATACACATTAACAACTCTGTTTTGTTCATTTCATATTCAAAGCAGATGGTAGGATTTTTTTATTACATCTTTTTTTATTAATTGTTTTTTATAAATATATTTAACTGACAACATTTTTTTATTGCAGGCTACGGTTCTTGGACGCAAGTCAAGCCTAATGAAGCTTTTTGTTTAAACACATGTGCGAAGTGATGATCGCCAAAGAGAGGTGTAGTAGTTCGTTGATAGCCGAGCTTAACACATTATGGTATGTTAGTTTTCAATCATTTTTTTCTTAAGTTGTTATTTCCTTGAATTTAATGAATTTATTTTTTCTTTCTATGATACATATAATAGCCTATTGAAATAGAGATACAGAGATAATCATTTGACCCATCCGAATATTAATCTGGATTTGTGGTTGGACACAAGATCATCTAGTGGAATCGATATAAATCAGGTGTACAGACTCTTTAACTCTATGGTTGAGAACTTGCGGACGACCCTTAGTGCTTCGATGGTTGGATGCTCACAGTAGATTCCGAGCTTTCAAACTCCATAGTTCGTAGTGATGTAAGACTAACAGGTACAAGATCAAATAACCCATCTTAATGATAAATACGAAAGACTTATTATTGATTATGAAGAACTCTGTCGATTGGTAATGGAGATAAGATCATAAATGGGTCGTTTATATGCACCCTCTCTCGGTGATGACCAACCTCCTCCTACTCCTATAGCGCTACCTCTATTTTAGATTTATTGTATTTGAACATATAAATGTTTAAATTTGTAATAAATATTTGATTTTTATACAAATTTATTTTAAAATTATAAAATAGTTTTTTTTATTATTTTTGTCTACTTTTGTTCGATATATTTTTTAATATATATATATATATATATATATATATATATATTTAAAATATTGTTGATTGGGTGACCAACAAAACTAAACCATTAGTATATTCTAGAGAGTTGGAAAAAAATTACTGCAAATGCCACTATTACTAATGGGGTTACTAATGGAACTATTCCATCAGTATATTACAGAGAGTTGGAAAAGAATTATTGTAAATATCATTGCTCGTGTTAACACACCAACGGAATTACAAATGATACTTTGTTGATAATATGTAATATTTATCAATGGATATACCAACATAATAAAACGGGTAAATTTTTTTTGCGTGCTTTGTTCATCTATAAATTCATCGGTATATTTATTACTAACGAACTCACCGACAATTCATAAATTACTAATAAGAGTTTTTTTGATGGACTGTTTCTATCCATGAGTTCATCGGTAACACACGTATTGACGAACTACTAGTGTAAATACCAATAAAACTTTATGTCGGTGAAATTGTTAAATTTGAAAGTGTCATGGTATGCATTTAACTCTACGACCGAGATTGTGTAATAAAGACTATACATTTGAGATTTGTCCAATGGCCTTCACGAGGGCTATGCATAAACTTGCATAATTGGTTGACAATATATGAAATATCAGGTCTACAAATTATGCAATATTGAAGTGCTCCAACAATCATTCTATATTTTCTAGGATCTATAAGTAGTGAGCCATCTTGAGATGTTAATTTCTTGCTAAATATCATTGGAAAGGACGTTAGTTTTGCTCCAACCATAAATGTTTTATACAAGAGATGAATTATATACTTGCCTTAACTTGGGTAAAGACTATTTTAATGACAACATGCTTGAACTCCTAAGAAGTAACTCAAATTACTAAGATCTTTAAGTTCAAAGTTGATCAATAAATTGACTAATAACATGCATACTCAATCCTGTCACAATAATATTATATACGTAGACAACAACAAATATTTGTAAGCCATCTTTGCCATAAATAAACAGAGGTGAGTTAACTGAAGACTCATGAAAACCATATTCAAGTAGCTATTGGGAGAGTCTTCAAAACCATGCTCTTAGAGCTTGTTTTAGCATATATAGATATTTGTGTAACATATAAACAAAATCATGTTAAGACTAATCAATAAATCCCTTTGGTTGCTCTATGGATACCTTCTCATCCAATATGCAATGTAAGAAGGCATTAAAGACATTTAATTGATGAATAGGCTAGTGAGAATTCATAGCTAGTGTCAGAATTAAACAAATAACAAAGCGTTTAATTTCTGGAAAAGATGTCTCGTGATAATCCATTCCATCAAATTGATTAAATCCTTTTGGCAACCAAGAACGCCTTATACCTCTCTATGTTGTCAACTTACTTTTTAATTTTGCATGCCTATTTGTTACGAACCACGAGCTTACATAGTGGTCATGGACATAGGGACCATATACCATTGGCCATTAATACATAAAACCCATGCCACTTAGCATCCCACCATTCAAAGATAGACATAGTATGCATAATGCAACTTGGTTATTGTTCATGATAAATAATGGAAACACACGAAGAGTTGAACAATCAAATTCAGATTTTATTAAAAAAAGTAATCTGGATCAAAACATAAAAAGTAAAAAAAAGGTTGTTTAAACAAAGACGTTATTTATTTTGTCACAAAAACTAAACAAGGTGAAAATTGGATCAAACCATATGAGAATTACTTGAAAATAGATATTTTTTTTTATTTGGAGTGTAATTGCACTATACATCAAATTTGAGGTTATTTGGATGTCGTTTGGTTTAGGTTCTAAATTCAAGTTTAGTTTGTATAAAAGAAGTCCGATTTGCATCAATTATTGAAACTTGCTTTGCTACTATTGAAATTGATTTGGGAAGTGTAAAAAAGTTTCATTTGGGATATTTGGGTACCAATCAAGTTGTTTTTTTTATAATATTTGCTTTTGATTTTTTTTCACGTCTTAAAAAATGTCTATATCTCGTACAAATACATTTACTACTCGTGAAATTGTAATTTTAGTTTTGTCTTTGCTTGTTTTCATATATTTCTTTCCTCTTGAGAGTCATTACATGTATTTCAATTATATTAATAAGTTGTTCTATTTTATTGTGTTGAATTTCAAAGTAAAAAGCCCAATTAACTAAAACATGAGAGTGTAAAAACATGAGGGAGTGAGTGAGGAAATAATTTTTTCTTTAACACTAAAATATTTTACAAATTTAAAGATATCATACAACACTAATACAACACTATCGATCAGAAATGAAGCTTTTCAAATTCAAGCCTTAGCATAATAAATGGAAAGGTTAAATAAGGTAATAGAGAGTTTAGAGGATAAGATGGACAAAAGAAAGAGTTTTGATGCTGAAATTAATGGTTTAAGAAAAAGGCTGATCAAAGTGGAAACAATGTTAACAGACATGAAAGGCATGTTTTTCTCGATATTGATGATGATTTTGATGGGATAGGTGATCAGAATTATGATAATGCCCCTTTAGATCATGGAGATCAATTTGGGCAGCCTAGAAACTATAGGTATGAAGGAGTTATGAGAGATAGGAAATTTGGCTGAGGAGATGATTTGCGTACTATGATGGGGTAGATAGAAGTTTGGGTAGCATAAAGATGAAAATTCCTTTATTTCAAGGGAAAAATAATCCTGAGGTGTATTTTGAGTGGGAAAAGAAGATGAGGCTTATATTTAATTGTCACAACTATTTAAAGGGTAAGAAGGTTAAGCTTGTTGCAATTGAGTCCATAGACTATGTCATTATATGGTGGAGTCAACTTGTGTTGAGTCGTAGAAGGAATCACGAGAGTCATACTGAGACTTGGGAGGAGGTGATGGCAATTATGAGGAGATGATTTATCCCTAGTCATTATTATAGAGAATTATACTGAAAGTTACAATGTTTGAGCCAAAGTACAAAGATAATGATGAGTACCACAAGAAGATGAAGATCATGATGGTTCAGGATAATGTAGTAGAGGATAGAGAGGCCACTATGGGTAGGTTCTTGAATGGGCTAAATCACGAGATTGTGAATATTATGGAGTTGCAATGCTATGTGGAGTTGATGGATATGGTGTATTTGACAACAAAAGTAAAGAGACAACTTAAGCGTAGAGGTAGTTCAAAGCCAAACCAACTATTGGGTTCTTTGTCACCTTGAAAGCCTAATTGAAAGGCTAACGTGAGATCTGCCTAATCCCAATCAAATATGGAGGAGAGAACTGAGACTCCAATAGAGAAGAATGACATCTTCATTGATAGTAGAGGTAAATTTAAAATTATTACATCTTGTAATCATGACATAAACTATTTTCATTATTTAGGAGTTGGTCATGTTGCTTCGCAGTGTACAAACAAGCAAGCTATGGCTATAAAGGATCATGATGGTGTTGTGACCTATAGAAAGGTTAGTGATGATGAGGAAATGCCTCATCTTGGATATGCAAGTGATGAATATGTTCAGTATTCAGTTAAGGGGGAAGCGCTTGTGGTGAAATGAACACTGAATTTACAAGATAAGATGGTTGGTTTAAAGGAGTAATGAGAGAGCATCTTCTATATGAGGTGCCATGTTCTATATAAGGTGTCATGTTTAGAATAAATAATTTGATAATGTTTCTTGACCACATAATGATGATGATGTATTGTTCCTAGAAGTTTTTCATTTTACTCATTTAAGTATGAATCTTCTTAAAAAGATAGGGAATAATACTATCTATACAAGGATTGAACAATTCTATTTTTTATTTTAGCATAATGTTATCTACTGTCTAATTTTATACTATTGAGCATAACTCTCAATTTGACTGTTGGATTGGGCTGAAATTGATGTGAACCCTAGTGGAATGTTTATTGAATTTGCAAACCTAAGATCTATCTAATTCAGGCTTGAGATTGATAATTGGGCTTGACATAATGGAAAACTTGCCCCAAGAAACCAAGACTATAATAATCACCTACACATAACATTCTCACTTGGAAACGAGCACATGAAGGATTAAATCATAATAAAGATTGGTCATTTATTTAAAGAGTGTAGTTAAATTAAGAATCAAGCAAGAAAAATCCTTATTCTCTATGTTTCAATTTATGGCAATTAATGTATTCTAATCTGAAAATTAATTCTTACAAAAAAGTATTTATACTCTTGGAAATAAATCTCTAAAATAACTTAATGGGTTCACTTGACTCAATTTGAAACCAGGCACAAAATAAACCTAAAACTAACTAAATAACATGAAAATAATAAAATAAATATTTTGAAATTTTATCCCATGGCGCTGCCACTACTCTTTAAACAATAGACTATGAACTTTTCTTGTCCCAATAATCCTATTTTGAAATTTTATCCCATGGTGCTGCCACTACTCTTTAAATAATAGACTAGGAACTTTTCTTGTCTCAATAATCCTATTTTCCCACCACCTTTAGTGTCCAAGGTAGAGTAGGATTTTCCTTCCAATTAAATCTCATTGATAGATTAAACTCCTTGATATATTAGATTTTTTTTATCCAAATAAGTTCATGGTTTCCTTGTTGGATTGAGAAACATAAAATACTTGAAAAAACAAGCCCAATGATGCCGAAACCCATGGTCCATAAGCCCATCTTAAATATGAATCAAATTTATTAAGGCTTGTTCTTCTTTGGTTGTTGCTTTTTTGTAGTCCACCTTCACCCATGTGTCTTGTAAAAGCCTATTAAAGGCTTCCTTGAACTTCTTTACCATAGCCCTAGTGATTGGGCCTACTAGAACTATTAATGGATCATTTGGTGTGGGTTGGATCACATGGCCCTAGTGATTGGGCCTACTAGAACTACTAATGGATCAAAAATTTTACTAGTTGTTTTCAAATGTATTGTTTTATATGAGATTAAAATCTCAGGTCAATCAAAGTTCGAGAAGGCATCCCGATATCAGGCAGAAGGTTTTATATAGGTTTTGTTATTTATTCTTTTAACTTGTGGACTTTCTATTTGGAGATGATTTTTTTTCTAATAATGGATAAAAATTCAATAGTTTATTTTTAAGAGTTTTCTAGTTTTACAAAGATCTTTAATAGACAACAATATAGTTTCCAACTGTGGCAAGAATTCCTTTAATGTTTCAAAATCCTTTTCTTACGAGGATTCCATAGTTATTCTAGTTATATTAGGAAAGGAGGGATGGTGATATTTAATGGCAGAGAATTTTAGGACTTTCCATATTCTATAAGGAAACTAAGGGGCATGAGCTATTACAAAGATTTTCATGCTTATTTAGGAAGTTAAAGTTGGTTTAGGGCTAATTTTTTTCAATGCATTAACTTACACTAACAAACATAATTTCAATCCGATTGTTGGATCAAGCTGAAACTTTACCAAAATTTTTAAGAGATCTTGTTTTATATTAGGTTAAAATTTTAGATCAATCAGACATCATGAAGGTCTTAAAATATGGTCCATAATCTACCTTGCGAGAATTGCATTATTTTCCTAATTGATTTAGGATTCTTTTTCTTATTTGGACTCATATTCTTTTATTATTTTTCCTGACTTATTTAGGATTATTTTTTTTTACCTAGTATAAATAAGTTATTTAGCTTGTTCTTAGGTTTTAGCTTTAGAGCCAAGATGTTTTGAATAAACTTGTGTTTTGCATGAGATAACACTTTTCTTTTCACTAGGACAAAGAGCATATTTGAGTTATCAAGGTTAACTGATTTTGTGACCTATTTCTTATACTTTTCGTTCATGAACTAATATTCGTTGGGTGAAGGTTTATTCCAATAGTGTTAGTGTTTTGGTTTAGGTAATCTCTATGTCAGTCTCTTATCAAACAAGATTCTTTAGCTTTTCATGATTTGTCTTTCTTGCATATGGATTACGTGACCACATGATCATGCAGTTCGCGTCATATCATTTTTGTTGTCCGAGTATACTTGAAAAACACATTTTTTACTTTTAAAACAAAGCTTATTTTCTTCATAAGGTGAGATTAATGGATAACAACTATACCTAAAAATAGGTAGGTCATTATACTAGGGATTGATTTATAGAGCACATAGAAAGGAGATAGATTAGATTAGATTAGAATTTCTTTTGCGAGCCTATTAATTAAATAAACCGATGTTAGGAAGCAATGAGTACAAATAAGTTGTTGGTAAATGTGATTTTGCAAAAAGAGTTAAGCATTTTTCTTTCATATGTCTATGTTTTCTCTTTGTAATTTTATTTTATGGAGAAGAATATGGACTAGTTAGTTGATGATAAATGTCATTTATACTTAAAAATCATTTAAATTCATTAGAGAGAAATTCACCTTCGTTGTTTATTTGATTTTGTTTAATCTTTCAAGAAAATAAGTTTTCAACAAAAGCTTTATATTTTTTGAAAACTTTAAATACATCAGATTTATAGGCCATAGGATACAACCATGTGAAATATGAAAAATCATCAATAAAAATAATATGAAAACAACATCCAATAACTAAATTTATAGGAGACATCTAAATTTCTAAGTATACGAGGACTAATAGACATTGTATCTAATGTGTTGAATTGTTATATGGAACCTGTTTGGCTTTTCCTAGAGGGCAAGACTTATAAAAATATATATTTACTAAAGGATTTGGTACTAAAATAGATATTCAGACTGAAATAGATTATCTAAGTCAAGCTTGGAAGGGGTGTCCTAAATGAGTATGTTATCTATCCTTGATTGTTTTAGTTTCTAACTTAGTTGCAAAGCAATGCATTTCATTGAAGTAGCTCTTGTTATCGACGAGAGGATATAGACCATTCTTTGCCCAACCTTGGAATAGGATTTTGTTAGTCTAATTTTGTTTCTCAAAGAAATTATAGTCAATTAGTATAAAATTATTATTATTATCTAGACATAATTTGTTGATGGATAAAAAATTGACAAATATATTAGGGTAATATAAAATATTTTACAAATGAAAGGACTGATTATCAACTAGAAGGGAAGTGTGTCCAGTATTTTCAATTGATAAATTTATCCTATTGCTAACTTTGATCATGTCTACTCATTCAAATGATTATTGAGTAGTAAGATTTGTTGCATTACTGGTTATGTGTGCATTAACCTCATTATCAACTTAACAAATTTGATTATCAAGTGTCACAATAGATTTAGATGTCATGACTGCAAGTTTAGCAATAGAAATCATAGTTATTAAATTCGGATCAACCCGGAAAAATTAATTAAAGTTTTAATATTTCATATGAAAAAATCCGTGTAAATATAGGTTATACATATTGTAAACAATGAAGTTTAAAAGAATATTTTTTTAAAAAAAAATTATCTCACATTAAAAAGATATTATGTTAAGTTTTTAAGTTGAAGTATTTAAACAAAAAAAGTTTTTTATCCCACATTGAAAAAACATAACTTTTTTCTTAGGAGCATAGAGTATATATACTAATAGGTTTCAAATCCTACATTGAAAAAATATAACTTCTTTCATGGAACATAGAGTATATATACGAAAGGGCTTCAAATCCCACATTAAGAAGATATTGTGTTATCCTTTTAAGTTCAAGTATTTCAACCAAAATGTTTTTTTATCTCACATTGAAAAAACATGATTTTTTTCTTAGGAACATAGAATATATATACAAAAGGGCTTCAAATCCCACATTGAAAAAACATAATTTTTTTTCATGGGAACATGGAGTATATATGCGAAAGGGTTTCAAATCCCACATTGAAAAGATATTATGTTATCCTTTTAACTTGAAGTATTTAAACCAAAAGGTTTTTTTATCCCACATTGAAAAAACATGATTTTTTTCTTGGGAACATAGAGTATATATACTAATGGGTTTCAAATCCCACATTGAAAAAACATAATTTTTTTCATGGGAACATAGAGTATATATACGAAAGGGCTTCAAATCCAACATTGAAAAGATATTATGTTATCCTTTTAAGTTGAAATATTTAAACCAAAAATTTTGTTATCCCACATTGAAAAAATATGATTTTTTTTCTTGGGAACATAGAGTATATATATGAAAGGGCTTCAAATCCCATATTGAAAAGATAATATGTTATCTTTTTAAGTTGAAGTATTTAAACCAAAATGTTTTTTATCCCACATTGAAAAAACATGACTTTTTTCTTGGAAACATAAAGTATATCTACTAATGGGTTTCAAATACCACATTTGAAAAAGAAATCAGGTCTCGTTAGGGTTCGACCGGGTCATGGGTTTGGCCGGGCTGTTGCCTCAGCCAGTCTTTTATTATATCCAGACTGGTCCAGCCACCGGGTCGACCCGCTGAGCCGGACCAGGTTTAATAACACTAATAGAAATTTGACCTTGATATGCATAATTGAACATTTTACAACAACCTAGTGCAATATGATTTGTTTTGTCATAAATGTGACAGATAGGTCTATTGAAGGAAGTACCTTACAGAAGAGGATTATTCTATTATACAAAATTAGATCATTGAAGATTAAAGATGATTGGAGCTCAATTTTATCTGAAATTAGTATTTACAACTGATTTTTGTGCTTTCTTTGTAAAGTTTGACACTTTATATTTGCTAGCAGCAAAAACATAAAAAACTTCTATAGAATTTACATGTTGATTTTCGACCAATGCCTTAAAGTTGAGTAGTTCATCTTCAAAATATTCTAAGAAAATATCATTATATCATGTAGAAAAAGTATAGGAGGTAATAAAGAGAGTGAAGCTTACCTTAAGAACCCTTAGCAATTGGATAATAAGGTTTTGATCATTTATAAGCTTGTCGATTGTAGCTAGTTGATCAATGAGAAACTTAGCTTCATCAATGCAAACAATACATGTTTTATTACCTTGAAAGATTGTTTTAATATGTCTTTAAGTAATGCAACTCGTGATCATGAAGTTGATGCAAAGTGGTTCTAAAAAGAATCTCAGGCTTATTTGGTAGTTTTAATTCAATAAAAAAAAGTAACCAACTTCTCTAAAAGCGAAGCAAGTATCCAAATTTTAACACAATTTTCCTTTCAGAACCACATTGCATAAGCTTGATAACCCTATTTATAGTAGGTAAAAAAACATTGCAAGCAGTTCTAGAAAATAAAAATAATAGAGTTCTAAATAAAATAGATAAAACAATCATAAATCAACTAAGAAACTAATATAAATTCTTGCACAATAGCTTCTGGATCTTATCACAAGATCTTTATGATGTCCTATTGACCTAAAATCTTAACTATATATAAAATATGATTTCTGAAAACTTCTGGTAAATTGGATCCCAATACAATGATAAGATAAAAAATTATACGTATTAGCGTAAAACTATGCAATAGAAAAAAAAAGTCCAAAACCAACCCTAACCTTCTAAATATGAAAATCTTTCTAATAGTTTATCATGATTATCAATGCACTAACATGTATGTCATGCATTTAATCGAAAACTTGCCTTGTATCTTCAAATGCTCCACACTTCCCATAAAGTTCAATTAGTTTCATTCTTATCAATCTATTCGAACTTGAACCAAGTTTCAAAACTTGGCAATGAACCTCTCTCCCCTTTTTCAAAGACAATTGGCACCCACAAGCTTTCAAAAATGAAGTGATCACATAGCTATTGTTTATAAATAATGAATTGATCATTTGATAATATAAATGAATCCCTTCAGTGTAATAGCTAGACAACACCAACCCATAAATAAGAGCAGTGTAAAGATAGATATTTGAGCTTTAAGTGTGAGAGAAGATCTTGGACACGTAACAAATAGAGTTTAGATTGGAGCAAACACGAAGTAGCTTGAACACAACAAATGAGTCTTGATCATAGTGGTTCGTTATGATTTTAACATGGATTGGTGAGATTTGGTTAATGTGTTTGCAACTTTGTAGTGAAGAGATGAATTGTCTCATGTTTAAAGAGTTTTTGGGCTTTGTACTTGAAATTAGTCAGGAAAGTTGAGTACCTATCAGATAACATGGAACTGGAATGACTCATTGGTACTTGGTACTTACTAGGCGTTTTGTCTTCTCATTTTTTGGTTAAGCCAGCTACAACAAAGTTATAAAACACGGCCTGATAAATTGATACCAAACTTGTATGATCTAGGATCTTGGTCAATTTTAAATAGACAAAATTCAAACTTGTAATTGACCTGGTCTAACTTAAACGATCTACTAGGTTAACCTATAATCCGGATGACACCCGATTTTTTTTATATTGTTTTAATAAGTCCAAAAAACATAAAATTAATTTATGAATACTTAACCTCACATATTTTTTTATATATATAATCTACATCCATATAAAATATTTCTTAACTTTTCAATATGTGATAATTATATATAGTTTACATCCACATAGAATATTTATTAACTTTTCCATGTGAGATAACTATATATAGTTTAAATTCATATGGATTATTTATTAATTTTTCAATATGGAATATTGAAATCTCAAATATTTTTTTTAATTTTCCTGAATTGACCTGGGTTATCCTGTGTGACCTGAGACCTAGCTCTTGGCTGGGTCAACCCCTGGACTGGGTTTAATAACTATGAGCTAAAATGAGATCATTCCTATAGTCATTGTAGTTTCTGGTTCTAAAATTCCAATCCTCAAAACATCCTCTTTTATAGTCATGATCATAATTGTCAAACCAGTTATAGGCCTAGATTATTGGATTACTAAGTCAATCTCTCGGCCATCAAATCAACACAAGTCAATTTTAAAATGATGTTGTTTTAGCGGTTTTTTTTAAATTGAAATGATATCATTTTGGATAAAAAAAATTACAAAAAAGATAAAATGACATCTTTTTAAGTAATATATATATATATAATTAACTCAATCATGTCTCATCTAGGTTTAGATGATTTATCTAGATTTGAATCGATCAATGTCTAAAACGACTGGGAAAAAAACTCAGCCCAAAACACTAATGATATTGTATTTTAACAAATAAATTGTATAAAATAATGTGCAACTATAATTAAAATATCTTTATAGTTTTCAAAACAATAAAGCCCTATCATATAGCTATTTAAAGAATATGATTTGTTTTTCAAAACCCATCAATAGGGAACATTTCTTCTCCCACACCCTTTCTTTTCCTCTTCCTCTTCCTCTTCCTTTTTTTTTTCTGTATAACTTGATCATCGAATGAGTGAGAAGTGAAACACCTATAAATACTCACGGATCAATGTCTAAAACAATTCAGAAAAAAAACTAAGCCCAAAACAGTAATGATAGTGTATTTTAACAAATAAATTGTATAAAATAATGTGCAACTATAATTAAAATATCTTTTTACCTTTCAAAACAATAAAGCCCTATCATACGTCTATTTAAAGAATATGGTTTGTTTTTCAAAACCCATCAATATGAAATATTTCTTCTCTCACACCCTTCCTTTTTCTCATTCTTTTCCTCTCTTTTTTTAATCTTTTTTTTCTGTATAACTTGATCATCAAATGAGTGAGAAGTGAAACACCTATAAATACTCACGGATCAATGTCCAAAACGATTCAGAAAAAAAACTCAGCCCAAAACACTAATGATAGTGTATTTTAACAAATAAATTGTATAAAATAATGTGCAACTATAATTAAAATATCTTTATAGTTTTCAAAACAATAAAGCCCTATCATATGTCTATTTAAAGAAAATGGTTTGTTTTTCAAAACCCATCAATAAGGAATATTTCTTCTCCCACACCCTTTCTTTTCCTCTTGCTCTTCCTTTTTTTTTATTTTTTTCTGTATAACTTGATCATCGAATGAGTGAGAAGTGAAACACCTATAAATACTCATGGATCAATGTCCAAAACAATTCAGAAAAAAACCTAAGCTCAAAACAGTAATGATAGTGTATTTTAATAAATAAATTGTATAAAATAATGTGTAACTATAATTAAAATATCTTTTTACTTTTCAAAACAATAAAGCCCTATCATATGTCTATTTAAATAATATGGTTGTTTTTCAAAACCCATCAATAGAAAATATTTCTTCTCCCACACCCTTTCTTTTCCTCTTCCTCTTCCTCTTTCTTTTTTTTTTATTTTTTTTTTGTATAACTTGATCATCAAATGAGTGAAAAGTGAAACACTTATAAATACTCATGGATCAATGTCCAAAACAATTTAGAAAAAAACCTAAGCTCAAAACAATAATGATAGTGTATTTTAATAAATAAATTGTATAAAATAATATGTAACTATAATTAAAATATCTTTTAAGTTTTCAAAACAATAAAGCCCTATCATATGTCTATTTAAATAATATGGTTGTTTTTAAAAACCCATCAATAGAAAATATTTCTCCTCCCACACCCTTCCTTGATAATTATGGATAACTTCAATTGGCCTAACCCTTTT